>JAEEGL010594552.1_pt1 | contig 16668 bp, 18 predicted proteins | sample 9134231 | NCBI WGS metagenome assembly JAEEGL01 (sample SAMN16246548, study PRJNA631951) | gut metagenome | biome: gut microbiome; feature: rumen; material: fiber-attached | host: Bos | place: Iran: Karaj | collected 2018-10 | reverse complement strand
CCAGGTTCTCTTGCCACACTATACATTAAAAGTGTTCCATCAGCAAATTCTGGTATTTCAAGTTCAAATAATCTTTTAACAAAACCATAATGACTACGTGAAAGTTTAATAACTAAGTTTCTACCTGAATTATCAATCTTAGTAACATAAACTTTAATTGTACTACCCATTTCAATTTTTTCACCTGGAATAATATCTTTTTTAGGAAGTATTCCATTACTTCTACCTAAATCAATAAAATAATTATCAGTATCTTCTAATGCAACTGTTCCTATTAATAATTCATCTTGTTTATCAGCAAAAGCATCTAATGTAACTTGACGTTCAGCTTCTCTTACTTTTTGAATTACAACTTGTTTTGCAGTTGATGCAGCTACACGTCCAAAATCTTCCGTAGTAACTTCTGTATCAATAGTATCACCAACAACTAAATCTTTATTAATCTTCTTAGCTTCTTTTAAACTAATTTCAGTATCAGGATTTTCTACTTCATCAACTACTGTTACATATGAATAAACTTTAATTTCTCCTGTTTCTGGATTAACTTTAGCTTTTCCATTAGTTTTACCAGTATGTTTCTTATAAGCAGAAGCAAGAGCTAATTCCATAGCTTCTAATACTTGGTTTTTATCAATACCTTTTTCTTTTACAATTGCGTCTAGCGCTGTTAAAAATTCTTTTGCACTATCTATTGGTGCAGCAACTTTCTCTTTTCTCATTTTAATTACCTTTACTCTTTCCATAGATATCTAAATGATATTCATCTTTAATTATGTTTTCTTTATCCATTAAAGGATTAATAATATGTGTAGCTTTAACTATTAAATCTAAGTCAATAATATCATCACTATCTAAACATATTCTTAAATAGTTTACTCCATTTTCCTTTTCATAAACAACACTATCAACTCTTAAGTTTAAATCATTTAAACTATCTCCAATAATTTTTCTTACTTTTTCTTCCATCACTACCTCCTTTAAGAATAAATTAAAGAGTGGGTTTCACCCACTCAACAACTTCATTATACCATAAAATCTTTATATTTCAAGGTTTTTAACAAAATATTACTAATTTATAGTACACTTATAATTTTGTTTTTCAAGCCCTGCTTTTACATCTTCAATCTTAGCTTCTTTTTTGATATCACCAGTAACTAGTTTATCAAGATCAAAATCAGCTGTGATTATTAATACTTTGTTATCTATCTTTTGTTTACAATTGGTAAATGCATTAGTATAACTAGACATACTAGCTTTTACTGTAGAACACATATCTTGTTTACCAACTAATTCTACTTGTGCATCAGTATATGCAGATAAATCCATTTCATATTTAAGACCTAAATATGTTAATATATCTCCTGCAAAATCAGCATACATATTTACATCAACTGTTTGTACTTTTTGAGAACATGATAATCTCTTAGTATCAGAATTACTACTTCCACATCCAGTTAATAATAGTGTAATACATAATACACCAACTAATAATAATTTCTTCACTTCTCCTCCTCAAGAAATAGTATATCACTAACTATTTAAAAACACAAATTATTTAAATAATAGGATAACTGCTACTACCAAAAACAAAGTAAACAGTAAGATACAAAAGATAATTATTGGTAAAGCATTTTTCTTTTTATCTATTTCTTCATCTTCAATCATTATTTTTTCAAAAGTATGATCTATTTTATCATCTTCTTCTTGTTTCATATCTATAACTGTTTTATCACCTAAAGCTTTAGTTAATACTGAATTATCATCAATAACATTTTCTTCTTTTAAATTATTATAAATAGTATCATTAAATTCATCAGTTTTAAATTTAGCACCTATTGTAGTACTGCCATCATCACCTTTTAAATCTTTAAAGAAATCTTCATTTTCTTCTCTTTCATTAATACTATCTATTAATTTTCTAATTTCATCTTCTTGTTCTCTAAATGCTGTATCATCAATTTCTCTTTTATAATTATCTGGTGATTTATTTTCATGAGCTTTTTCTAAATATTCATTAACATTATATGATTTAGCTTCATAAGTTTCTTCAATAGGATCTTCTTCTTTAACTGGGGCTTTTTCTTCTTCTTCACCTTCAATAATATTATTAATATCTACTCTAGTTCTATTAAAATATACATCATCATACATTACTTGGTTTCTATTAACACGACTTAAAACGACTTCTTCTTGTGGAGTCTCTTCTATTTCTTCGTCAGTATATCTATCCATCCTATTCATACATTCACCAAACTCTCTATTATAATCATACCAAATTTTTTTTAATTTGTTAACAGAATAATTGCTTTTATATAAAAATTTATATATAATGATAATGGAGGTAGAAATGAAAGTAGTAGTAAATAGAGATAATTGCATTGGTTGTGGTGCTTGTGAAGCATTATATCCAGAAATGTTCCAAATAGATGATGAAGGATTATCTAAAGTGATTGATAATGAAAATATTGATGAAGCAAAATTAACAGAAGTTATTGAAGGATGTCCTACATCAGCTATTAGTAAAGAGGAATGTTCTTGTTGTTGCAATAAAGAAGAAGAATAAAAAAAAGAGCAAAAGCTCTTTTTTATTTTACATAAATTTGGTATTTATTAACTAAAATATTATCAACATTCATAACTAATTCTTTAGTAAGTAATGAAAAATATAATTCACATGTACCATTACCTTCATTAGGAATATTTATCTTATTGGATATTACCTCACCCATATCAACAGTTTTAATATTCATTTTATTAATTATCTCTTTAAGAGATGGATAATGTGTACAACCAAGAACTAAGATATCTACACCAACAAAGTCTTTTAATTCATTAGTTATATATTCTTCTTTTTCATTAATTAAATTATTTTCTATTATTGGTACAAAACTAGGTGTTGCTTTCATTAATACATTTTTATTTTCAATATCAAAAATATTACTTTCAATAGTTCTATTAGTACCAATAACACCTATTTTATTAAGATTACTCTCTTTTAAATAATCAATAGTTGGACTAATAATATCATAGATAGGAATACTATATTCTTTTTTTAATGTTTCATAACAAGTTGATGATACTGTACCACAAGCAATTATTATAATATCAACTTTTTTTGTTATTAAGAAATTAATTGCTTCTCTTGCTAATGCCATTAATTCACTAATACTTTTATCACCATAAGGTAAATTCTTAGTATCACCAAAATATATATAATCATTATTAGGATATTTCTTTCTAAGACAACTTAGCACATTAACTCCACCAAGTCCTGAATCAAACACTCCTACTCTCATAACATCACCTTCAATGCATATTACATTAACATTGTACTATATTTTATTATTTATAACAATATAAAAGGTAAACTATTTCTGTCTACCTTTTTTTAATTTAACTTCATTATCATTTAAAATCTCAATATCATAATCATCTAAACATTCGGGATTATTAACTACTTCTTTAGCTGCTTCTTCTAACATAGCTGTAATAATACCATTTTCTTTATTACCAAGTTTTTCTCTTATAGATATCATTATTCTTTCCATAAATGGTAACCCTACTTTTAATGCATCAACAAGTGCATTAGTACTACCGTTATTTTTATAGTATGTTTTAGCATTACCTAATAAAGATGGTGCATAATATAAGAGAATAGCAGCTTCATTATATCCAGATTTATTTAATTCTTCAATCAATATCTTATATTCATCTAGATTATTAACTACTTCATTTTCAACAGTATCTATTTCTTCTTGATGATATATTCCCATTAATAAACATATTCTTGTAACTGCTTTTCTTACTTTAAAGTCACTAGCTTTAATATTCATTTGATTAGCTTTTTCTTCTAAGAATTTATTAAATATTATTGTCTTATCTTGACATGTTGATAATACTTTAGTAGCTAGTAATAAATTATTTACTATTGATTGATTTAACAATTTACTACCCTTTAAATTACCAAAATGACCAAATACACCACCAATATCTAAAATAGCTTCTCCTATCATTAAAGCTCTTTCTTCATTATTTAGATTTAATACTTTATTAAAACTATAATCTACACATTCACCACGAATATATTGACCAATATTTAAACCATTATTAAGAACATTAATAAGCATTTCTTTACAATGAGGAGAAAACTTATTCATAGATGGTAACATATCAAATTTTAACAAATATTCAAGTAATAAATCATGATCAACACTTTCTATACCTTTATCTTTTAATATATCAATAATCTTTTGACTTTTACCTAAATCATTAATAACAATATAGTATGTTAATAATTCTTTTTTCTCTTTAGTATCAAAATTAGTTAAAATAAATTCTCTTATTTTGTCAAAATTTTCTCTAGTTAATTTATTATCATCTTCTTGAGCTTCTATAAACTTTTCATATCGATTATCAATAATATAATGATATAATAAAACACTTAATATTGTACGATCAAATTCTTTTAAATCTTCCGGTCTTTTATTATCAAAAATATATTGTCCATAAGTTATAGTATCATTTTTAGAACCATAACTCTCTGGAGTAAAATGAACTTTACCAACAAGATCCATAATTTCTGGATATTTTCTTATTGTTCTTTTAATAATATTTAATTCATATGAATCTAAGTCTACTAAACCTACTCTTTTATCAGCTACTTCCATTGCTTTCTTTAAAGTGTCAGTCAAAGTATTAAAATAACTTTCTTCAGATTCAACATAATAATCTAAATCAAAATATTTATTCTTTTCAGAATCATCTGGTCTACCATAAACTATCTTATCAATATTTAAGGCCGTATATTTACCAAATTCACCATTAGTAGTAAAACCTGGCATAGTTTTAACATTTCTTGGTATCCAAAAGACTATTGCACTAGCATTATGTAATGCTTCTCTTTCCCACCAATATTGATTTATATAATCAAAAGATCGATCATCAAATTCTCTTTCAGGAACATATACTGTACCATCAAAGCCTAATTCAGATAATATTTTAATAGCTTCTGGTCGCCATGAAGCTACATCTTTATCTCTTGGTGTAGGTCCTGCTAAGAAAATTGATTTACCACCTTTTTTAACTTGTTCATTTGAATAATTAACTATCATAATACTCTCCTGTAATAATTGTACTAAAAATATCTTTATAATTCAATAAAAAAGCCCTAAGGCTTTTTATTTTAATATTTTTCTTAATATTTTATATTCTTCAGTATGTGGTATTACTTGATTACTATTTATTAATTCATCCATTTCTTCTTTAGTAATCCATCTTGCATCACGCACTTCCTCATCTTGTAAAGTAATATCACTAATATTAATATCTTTTTCTAGAATATATAGATTAACTATTTCTTTATTATTAATACCATTATTATTTAATTCTTCTTTATATCTTTTAATAAATTTAATATCATTAGATTCTATTCCTAATTCTTCTTGTAATTCTCTTTTTACTGCTAATATATCACTTTCACCTGCTGAAATATGACCACCTACAGCTATATCCCATGAATTAGGATATAAATCTTTATTACTTGCTCGCTGTTGGAATAAAGTTTTTAATCGATCTTTATTTACTATAATTAAATGTATTGAACTATGCCATATACCTTTTTGATGAGCTATATTTTTAGATATTACCTCACCTGTTTTAGTAAGTGTATCTGGATTATAAATATCTACTATCTCTTCCATATATGCTCCCTATTTTACTAATTTTTTTGTTTTATTTTTTTCATGAAATATTACTGTTAATTCACCATTATCATTAAGAGATTTTTTGGGATAGATTATATAATCTATCTTATATTCATCACCAATTACCTTACTAAGCTCATCAATTATATCTTTTGTTAAATCAGCGTCCAACTTAGCTACTTTACATCTTATCATAATGCCATTAAATTTCTTATCATATGATATAATTGCTTGAACTTCTTTAGTTGTATATGATTCTGTAGTATTATCCAAATCATGATAAACATGACGTTGTTCATAAAGATCAAACTTAACATCAATATTTTCTATATTGGTAAATTGATTAGTATAACGTTTTTTTAAAAGTTCCATAACTTCTTTCATTTTAAGTGTAGCTTCCATATTAAGCACCTACCTTCTTTAAAGTTTTTTTTATGTTTATTTTTCTTCATCTCAACATATATTTCATCACTCATGTTAATTCTATCTCGTTTTATTATTTAATACTTTATTGTTATTTTTTTATATAACTTCTACCAGAAATGTTATATTCATCTATTTCATCATTTCTATAAAGCTTATACACTTTATCATCCGGTATATCTGTTTCAGCTCCACATTCTGGACAACGAACTGTGTAATAATGCTCAGTATCACCAAGATAATCAGTACTTGATGTAACATAAATATCTTTTGGTACAACGTGAAGAAGACATCCACATCCTTTATTACCATTACCAATTCCTGTACATCTTACTATAATTCCCCAATTATCTCTTTTAATTACTTTCATATTATTCACCTCTATTTTTTTATTAATTCTTTTTCTTTTCTTTTTTTAAATATAAGTTTTATTTCTTCATCATTTGTATTTATTTTACTTTTTTTAAACTCTGGAACTATTACCAAAGATAATTCATATTCATCTGTATTATATATAGCTGCTAACTCTTCTTGTAATTCTTTTTCAAGTTCATCATTTTCTCTTATTACTCTTGCTCTTGTGATAGCATCACCTATTTTCTTAATAATATCTATTTTTGCACACAGTGGATATACTGTATAAAGTTCATCGTCAAAACATCTTGTTTCTTTTTCAAGATAATAATGTACTTCTATATCATCACAATTAGGGTATATTTTCTTATAATGCATCTTTAAAAATTCTTTAACAGTTTCTAAATCAATAACCATATCCATTCTATCTGTCATAATCAATCCTCAAAATTCTCACTGGCCCACCACATTTATCCATTGAATATTCTTTTATACTTTGCGGTAAATTTGCTGAAGCTATATCGGTTTGTGCACCACATACTGGACAACGAACTGTATAAAAGTAATCAGTATCTCCAAGGTAATCAGTATGAGATGTGATATAGATATCATCTTTTTCTACTTCTAATAGACTTCCACAACCTGCTCCACCATTACCACCTCCGGTACATCTAACATTAATATGCCATCCTTCGCCTTTTTCTAATACTCTCATATTTCCTCACTATTCCTTAACTAATGTTTTAGTTTTTTTCTTTTTAAAAGAAATTGTTACATCATCATTTAAATTAAAGTTTTCTGTTTCATAAGTAGGAATCCTTGCAAATGCAATTTCATATTCATCATCAACATAGATTTTTTTAAGTTCTTCAGTCAAATCTTTTGTTAAAGCATCATAGTCTTTTTTAGTATCTCCTTCAAGTATTAAATCACCTACTTGTTTTGTGTAACTAATTATTGCAAACATTCTATAGTATCTTTCTGTTTCAGTAAATCCACCCCAATCTGTATAAGTATATAAATGTTTTTCTTGTTGAAATTCTACTGTAACACTTTTGTAATTTGCATAATCATTCTCGTATTTTTTCTTTAAAATATCTAGTGCACTCTTTAGTTTGATTGTTGTATCCATATTCATCCCTCCCAACATAGTATCATTTTACTACAAAGTATTTAACTTGTCAAGTACTTTTTATCAAAAAGATACAAAGTATTTTTTGCAAATAAAAAAGTTATCTTTCGATAACCTTATTTTTGTATTGTTTCTTTGTTTTCTTCAATAAACTTTTCTGCATCTTTTCGTGCAGCTAATCTCATCGAATACAAGTTAACAGATATTTCATTCATTTCATCTCGAGTCATAAACTCTGTTAACTCCTCTTCTCTTTGAAATAGTTGTTGATATCTTTGCCAGAAACTTTCATCATCTTCATTTACCCCATCTAAAATAGCTTGGGCATATTCAACAGATAGCCTACGACATTCTTCAACTAAATCTAGATAATCTCTCTTATCATCTTCAATAGTTCTTCCATTTGCAATTCTTTGTGCATATCTTTCAAGACTCTTTTTACGATCTTCTCCCCAATAATGAACACTAAATATTCTATTACATGTATTTAATACTCTTTGGTTTTTTGCATACTCTTCCATATTGTTTTCTAATCGCGCTTTATTCATATTTTCAATAGCAATCTTTCCATATTTCATTGCTCTTGAAAATGCTTCGTGTAATTCATATTCATCACTACCACGATCAGCTGTTCTTAATCCTTGTGGTTGATAACAATATTCTTTTTCAGGAAGATTTTTATATTTAAAGTTTCTTCTTTCTTCTTCTGGTAATGCCCAATATCTTCTTAAATATTCTTCTTTTAATTCTCTTATCTTAGTATCATATTGTCTAACACGCATTTGATCTTCATTACTTAAAAAATATACTGAATCTAATGGGAAATTACTTTTTAATATATTAGTTATTTCTTGTTCAAGTTGATTACATATTCTTTCAATTTCAAACATTCTTTCCATCTTATCACCTATTATCATTATAACATAGATATTTGTTTTTTAAAAAAATAAAGACAACTATTTTTTTATAGTTGTCAATCTTTTAATTTTATTTAATACTTCAACTCTTTCTTTATATGGTATATATTCTAACTTTACTAGATTGTTAGCAAATTTAGTTGGATAATGATTACTCTTAAATTCAAGAAAATCCATTTTTTCATGATAATCATCCTCTTCTTCAAATTCATTAGAATGTCCTTTATAAAGAAAAGGATTCATAAGAATATATCTTGATGGATAATTATAAGATACATTTTTATCAACATAATTAACATAATACCCAGTTAAACAATCATCATTAGCAATAATATAACGATCCAAATTATAATACTTATCTAAAGCATATAAAACTGTTGCATTTCTAGGATATTTCTTTCTTACATATGATAATATTCTCCATACCGTAAATGGTGGTATTTTACTTAACAAGATATCTTTTCTTCTTCTTTCTAATAAATCATAAATCATAATTCTAGCTTTAGATAGTGCTTCACTATTATTTTTTAGTTTTTCTATATAGCAATATAGTCTAGTATCCTCCATCAAATTATCACCAAGAATAAACTCTTCCAATACTTCAAGATATTCTTTGGATGTTTTAGATGATAAATATGGTTTTGGGGTTACTAGAGATTCTTCATAAGAAGAAAGAATACCTTTAAATAGTTCAATACTAGCTTTATTCGCTTCATTATTTTTAATTTTTCTACCATAAGTCTTTAATTCTTTTAATTTACTTTTTAAAAAATTTTTTTCGATATCATAAATAATACAATTAGCTAATATTAATTCTCTATTTTCAAAAAGAAATTCATATCGCTTTAATAATTCTTCTTTAACATCCATAACCCACATCCACAGTTTGTTATTATAACATAAAAAAATAATGTTGATAATTATTAACACTATTTATTTTTATTTAAAACTCCATTAATATAATCAAAACCATTATCTATTTTTTCTTCAATAGCTATGTCTTTACTATAAATATCTCTTAATTTATCCATAACTTTACCATCATCTAATTCATAAAAACTATCATATCCACGTTCAGTAAAATCAAACAATGTTGAAAATGGTTTATTATTTAATATTGGATCAGTTACCATTTCACTATATTGCCATACTAAATAAGGTGAATCATATTCACGTCTTGGTGTTTCTGGATGCATTTGCTTCCATTTTAAAAACCATAAAAAATGTAGTGTTTCATGCGCACAAACTTCTAATAATTTATCATCATCTACACCAGTACCAATTGAAAAAGAAAATTCATCTAAATATCTTGGAAAAACAGGGATTAATCCAACAGTTGCATTTATCTCTTTTAAATCACTTGGCCATTCGATATTTAAATATTTTGATAACATCTTAAAATAATTATCATTATATCGTTCCCATAATAAATTATATCTTTCTGTTTCACTTTTTATTCTATCTCTATATTTATTATAATCACTAGTAACTACTTCTTCTATTTTTTTATATACATTATCTTTAGACATATCCAAATTAGCTAATTGTGGAAAATATTTAATTGTATAATCATGAACACTCAATGCACCATTATTTTCAAAATATGCCCATTTTATAACTTCAATATTTTCTCCTAAAGTCATTTCTTTAAAGATAATTTTTGGTAGATTCATAACACCACATCCTATATTAATTATATCATATTTTAACTATTCATTTATTCTTTCATTACCTTTTTCTAACTCTTTTAGACTCTTCTTTGGCGTTGGCAATTTTTCTGGCATAGTACCCCCTAATCTTTTAATACTATTTCTTATTTCTTTTCCAACTTCAAAATGAACAGAATTAGCAGTATATTCATTATCTACATTATCTCTTTTTAATTTTGCATCAGTTTGAGCGATTCTAAATATATTATCCGCAAGTTCTTCACTACCCATATAATCTAATATATCTTCTCTATATCTTAATTTCTTTCTTTTAAAAATATCATCTGCAGTTTCACCATTATATAGTCCTTTATATCCCGCATTATGAAATCTAGCTAGGTCTTTTACACCACTATTAACTGCAGTCTTATTTAAATTATAATTACCTTTTCTTGCTTGATTTCTTCTGTATAATCTCTTTTCATCTTCAGTTAGTTCATTATACTCTTTTTCAGATAGTTCTTGTTTTCTTGTTTGAATGGCGAAATAAGTTTGTGCAAGAGCAATAATTTTGATTCTTGGATTACAATTTTGAACTATTAAATAACAAGCATATCTTGATAATTTGTAATCATCAATTTTTCTAATTGTGTTAGAACCAATACTAACCATTTTGTCCTCAAAGACAAAATGGTCTAAAGTATAATAATTGCTACCTGTACATGCATCCATTGCTTTCTTAATTACTTTACCAAATTTTCTCCATTCTTTATACTCTAATGCTTTCATTAATTCTCTTGCCAACCAGCATTCATTACCAAACTCATCTATATGTTTTATATCTTCAAAAATATTTTCATTATATTCCATAATTTTATTCATAATTCCTCCTTTCTATGGATTACAAGTCTTTATTTTTAATTTATTATTTATCTCAAACATAATACTTCCATCCTGATCTGTTCTATATGTTTTAGAGCTATTCAAATTATCCAACGCTTCTTTATTAGGATGATGATAAATATTATTTCTACCAACACTAATAATAGAATACTTTGGTTTTATTTCATTAATAAACTCTTTACTACTACTTGTCTTACTTCCATGATGCCCTACTTTAAGTACATCAATATTACTTATATTATATTTATCTAAGATATCTTTTTCTTTACTTATTCCTGCATCTCCCATGAACATAAATTTATATCCATTTAGTTCTGTATAAATAACACTTGAATTATCATTTTCATTATCATATTCTTTTGTATTTAGAAAATATAATTTATTATTATCAAAACTTAATTCTTTAATACATGAATAATATTTAATATGTTTTTTATCCAATACTTTTATTAATTCTTTTTCTAAATTACTTAAATTTCCACAATTAAAGATAACTTTCTCTATCTTTATTTCATTAACTAGGTTAATTGCTTCACCCATATGATCGTAATCTCCATGTGATAATATTAAACTTTCTATTTTATTTATTCCTAAAGACTTAATATATTTAATAATATTATCTTTATAACTATAATAAGTATTACCTGATGTATCTAATAAAAAAAGATGATTATTACTTTTTAATACAATACTATCACCTTCACCAACATCTAAATATGTAACTAGTTTTTCAGTAATTATACTATTAATATTATGATGAATTATTAATAAAATAATTAATAATACTATTCTTTTTTTATTAAACATTATACTAACAATAACTATATAATAAATAATTATTATAAACATACTTGGTTTTCTAAATACAAATGTTAATATATTAATACTAGCTAATAAATTAATAATATATTCAATAAGACTAATTATAAAATTATAAATCGGAGAAAGAAAAGAAAGAATAAATACTATAATAGATAATGGAAAAATAATAAAATGAAATATTGGTATAAAGATAAAACTATAAATGATAGCTAAAAAATTAATTTCATAATTAAAGTAAATAGTTATTGGTAAACTAGATATAAAAGCAATTATTGATACCATAAATAATCTTTTTAAATAACTACCCTTAATTTTTTTAATATTTAAACTAATGATTATACTAATAGTAAATGAATATAAAAAACCACTATTAGTAATATAAAAGGGATTAATTATTAATAGAATAGATCCAATAATAAAAATAATATTTCGATAATTATATTTAATTTTATAATATTTCAAAATACTAGATAAGATATAACATAATCCACTTCTTAATACACCAATTATTTTATTAGTAAATAGAATATATAAAGTAATAACAATAATATTAATTACTAAAGATTTATTTTTCTTTAATTTCAATTTCCCTTCTATCTTCTTTAATAAACTAACTAACATCATTACTTGTACAGATCCTATAGAAATAAGATAACTTAGTGATGAAAGAGAATATATTTCTCTTTTTTCATTACTAAAATAAGAACTATCTCCTAAAAGAAAGATATATAAATATTCTTTATATTTATTATTATTAATTCTATTATTTATAAAGTTTTTTATTTTATTAATTAAACTATTATTCTTTTTAATAAGATTTATCTTATCTATTTTTAATTCCCAAGATATATTTCTACTCTGTAGATATTTTTGGTAATTAAAAGTATTAAAAATAGTATTATTATTTGGTTTAAATAAACTTCCCTTAACTAAAATAATGTCACCAACATCATAAGGGAATTCTTCCAAATAACTAATTAATTCTTCTTCCCCTTGAAGAGTTACTGTATATTTATTATCTTTGTATTTCTTACTTATAACTTTTAATTTAAATTCTTGTTCACTTCCCTTATAAGAACAATATATTCTTAAATTAATTCGATAATAAGAAATAATTATTATTAATAAAAATATAATTAATATAATAAACTTAGACTGTAATATTTTCTTTAATATTTGCAAATAGACTCTCTCCTATTCCATCAACATTCATAATCTCTTCTATTGTTTTAAATCTTGATTTCTTACGATATTCTACTATTGCTTCTGCTCTTGTTCTACCAATACCATTTAATGTTTCTAATTCTGAAATGCTAGCTTCATTAATATTGATTTTAGTATTAGTAACAGTTTCTTTAATACATCCATCATTCTTTAGTTTATTTTCACATATTTCTAGTTTTTTCTTTAAATCATCTTGTGTTTTAACATAATTAGTTATTTCACTTTTAGAATAAATTATTATAATCATTTCATCTTCTATTTTCTTAGATAAGTTAATAGTTGATGTATCTGCATCTTTAAGAAGACCACCAGCTTTTTCAATTAAATTAATTATTCTTGCGTTATCACTTTCTTTAAATGAATATACACCAGGATTTTTAACATGACCTTTTATATCTACTATTAAATCATTTTTATCATTAATTACCTCACTTTCTTCTTTCTCAACAATAGATATAACTTCATCTTCTTCCTTAGTATAAATAAAGAAATAATAACAAAGGGATATAATAATAACTAATATAATAACAACAATAATTTTCTTTTTATTATTTAATACCTTAAGTTTATAATAATCCATTATAGTAAAAACTATCTATTTAATGGGGTTTTATTAAATAGATAGTCCTCTTTCTTATCCCTCCTTCATCTGGTTATATAAAACCATCAATCAAAATATAATATAGTTTTAAATAATAAACAAATTTTAGGAAAAATAAAATAAAGACTATTTTTTTAGAAAATAATTATTTCATTCAAAATAATAATAAAATTAATATATTTAATAATCTTTATTAATAAAAAAACATATTCTAGTAATTAGAATATGAATTATATATAAAAAATTTTTATTTAAATAAAAAGAGCTTTTCTTCTTAAGAAAAACTCTTATTCTTCCTTAGGGGAAACTTCTGTTTCTTCTTGCTTTTTAGCTTCTTGCTTGACACTTTCTTGACTCTTGAAGTAAAATTCAGCATTTATAGCCATTCCCATGGTAAATACTAAAGCTAATAAGTATACCCAGAACAACATAATTACTACGTTACCAAAACTACCATAAAAGATATCATATGTATTAAATCTATTTAAATACATTGAATAAACTCTAGTAATTACAATCCATGCTATAGTAGTAAATAATGTACCATAATTATTATAGGCACTTGGTATTCTTGCATTAGGAGCTAATGTATAAAGTATTTTTAAATCCATAAATATCAATAAGAATGATATTGGGTATTTTAAGATATCATAAATAATATGAATTGTATCTATTACTTTACCTGGTGTATCTTTTGCTATGGCATTTATAATTAATTCACCAAAGGCTGGTACTAATACTACGAATAATATTAAGCTAATAAGTATTATGGTCATAAATATTGCTTTTATCGTTTGTTTTATTGATACCGTATTCTTTATTTTATAAATAACATTACTTGTTATAATTAATGCTTCACAACCACCTGAAGCGATATATATTGAAAACACTAAAAACAAAGTAATACTAAGTCCTGATGATTCTACTTCCATCAAACTCTTTAAAATACTTGATACTGCCGCTGGTAATGAATGATCCATACTATTAATAAGTTCATTACTAATAAAACTAGAACCAATCAAACCAAATATTGGAAATAACGCAAATACTGATAAAACCATAAAAAAAGCTAGTTGTCCAGGTAATATGCGCATTTCTTCTAATTTAAAAATTTTCCAAAATCGACTTATCATCCTTCTAGCTTTTTTCATAATCTACTCCTTATTTATAATTTTCTTTATCACTTTGCATTGCAATAGTTGCTTCATTTATTGCATCATCAATAGTTTTAATATTATCAACAATCATACTATATCCAATAGCTGCTCCAAAACCATATGGTAATTCTTGAAGAGACTTAGATAATTTCTTAGCATAAATATCTACTTGATTTTCATTATAACCAATCATATATATTAAGAATTCATTTCCATCTGAACGAATTATTTCTGTATTTTCTAATTGGGTATTAATTAGAATAGATGATGCTTTTACTATTAACATATCACCTTTTTCTCGTCCATAATTATCATTAATATATTTGGTATTATTTAAGTCAATAACCATGATTGCTCTTGGATTTACTTTTTCACTATTCCATTTATCAATATTTAAATTTAAATAATTACGATTCTTTAATGAAGTCATCATATCTGTATAACGTTTACGATCATCTTTTTTCATAACTCTAATCTTCTTACGATTCTTCATAAAGATTCTTGCTAAGATAAAGATAATTATTGGAATTAATATAATTGCTAAAATAATTAAATATAATTCTTCAAAAGTTACTTTATCAAAAATACTACCATTGAAACTATTATATGCACTATTACGGTAAGTATAATATGAATTAGTATTAATAAAATAGTTAAATAATTCAAAAAATGAATCATCAGTACTATTAATCATAAATATATAATCATCTTTAACATTATCTGTAAATAATACTTCATATTTAGAGAATTCCTCATTCTTGTAATAATTATATATTTCACTATCAATAATAACGATATCATCTTTATTTAATTCAGAAACACTATTCTTTTCATTAACATTAGCTTTAGTATTAGATTTAATATAATCAGTAATAACACTATTAGCTAAAGTACTAACGTCTTTTCCACGTAAACTTTCTAAGTTATCTACTGTTAAGTTATGTGCTTTACCAATAACAACATATTTAGATAGGAATACTGATTTTGATTTTAAATACTTAGTATCATCACTATTAAAGTAATTAAAGAATATATCGATATTACCTGCTTTAATAGCTTCTTTTAATTTATCAACATTTTCATATTTTTGGAAATTAATATCAATATTAGTTAATTTAATAATTCTCTTTAAATATTCAACAGCTACACCTTCCATATGTCCAGCCATAGAAAACTCATATGGTGGATTTTCTACGTAACCATAAACATATGTTTTACTTAATAAATCTACTTTAGTTTTATCCGCTATATTACGAGCATTAATATAATACTCTAAGAATGTTTTATTATAGTCTTCTTCATATTTCTTAGAATACCAACTATCATATACTTTCCTAATAATATTATTTAAACTTTGATTATTTTCATCAAGTGATAGAATTATATTCTTTGATATATTATTAAAGAAATAATTAATATGATAATCATCTTTAATAGTTTTATCTAAGTTTAACATATGTGATGTAATAACCATTGCTACATCACCATTATCTAGTGCTTTAAATAAATCATTAACATTATCATAATTCTTAAAAGCAATACTAGGAACACTAGCTAAATAATAAGATACTGTATTATTATCACTTGTTAATACACCTATTTTAGTACCAGATAAATCCTCTAAACTTTTAATCTTACGTTCAGTTTTACCAACTGCAACATATGAATCAGTAAATATTAATAATTGTTCATTAGTTAGTTTATTACTACCATCAACTATTTCAAAACGATATTTAGAATTAAAATTAGTTCCACTCTTTAAATAAGGAATTTTATTAAAATCT
>JAEEGL017313030.1_pt1 | contig 16669 bp, 15 predicted proteins | sample 9134231 | NCBI WGS metagenome assembly JAEEGL01 (sample SAMN16246548, study PRJNA631951) | gut metagenome | biome: gut microbiome; feature: rumen; material: fiber-attached | host: Bos | place: Iran: Karaj | collected 2018-10 | reverse complement strand
TGAGAGTGATGCGAAGGGCGAGCCGGTAAAGCACGTTTTTCAACGGCAGCACATCGTTTCGGAAACTGATATTTTTCATCTTCTCTCTATGGGTTGACGATTACACGGTATGGTAAGTTACAGGGTTTAAGAATTTTTAACAAACTGGTGGTTTAGGGGTTGGTCGTATAGGTTTTTCCGAGTACTCCGAATGTTAACAATTGTCTCAATTCCTCAACTACAACACTCCTCAACTACTTTATTTCTTAAACATGTTCTTAATCCAGCGGATGTTGTCTATCCATTGGATAATTGGCCCGATGACGGGCAGGGCGCGCGCTCCGGCCCAGCGCAGACGGTTCACCTCGTCGGGCAGGGCATGTGAGATGGCGGCTTTTACCTCGCGCTCCGCCATTGATTTTGCATGCTCCTCTGCCGAAATGCGTCGGTTCTCAGCCTGCATTTCTGCCACCTGTTCGTCGATAGACTGGCCTTGTGCGTTGACCACACAGTTAGCGTATTTTCCCAACAGTGTGTTGTATTCTTGGAAGAGAGGACCCTGCATCAATTGGTTGTTGAATGCCGCCTGGTCGGGGCTGCTGTATGCCAATTGGTCGAGTTTTAAGAAAAAAGCGTTAAACTCTTGTTGTCCGGCAGCAGACAGACGGTATTGCTGCTCTACGACATCATGATAAGGTTTTGTCCAAAGATGATGAGTTGCCATAATGCTTTATAATAAAATTGTTGATGATAATACGATATGAATCTTTTTGCAAAAATAGCATTTTTCACCTAATTCGCCAAATAATCTTGTCCATATTCATAAAAAGCATTATTTTTGCATCATCATTTTCGGAAGTTATTAAATAGATGAAACAAAACAGAATCACAACATTATTCGGGATTGAGAAACCTGTCATTCAGGGTGGTATGGTATGGATCAGCGGATGGCGTCTGGCTGCAGCCGTGAGCAACGCCGGCGGACTGGGTCTGTTGGGCGCGGGGTCGATGCACCCCGAGACACTCATCGAGCATATCCATAAGATGAAAGAGGCGACCGACAAGCCTTGGGGCATCAATGTGCCGCTGATGTATCCCGAGATAGACCGTCTTATTCAGATTATTATCGACGAGGGCGTGAAAATAGTCTTTACCTCTGCTGGAAGTCCTAAAAAATATACTACGCGTCTCCATGAGGCTGGTATCAAGGTGGCCCATGTCGTGTCGAGTTCGAAATTCGCGCGCAAATGTGAAGAGGCGGGTGTAGATGCCATCGTGGCCGAAGGTTTTGAGGCTGGCGGACACAATGGCCGTGAGGAGACCACCACTATGGCGCTCATCCCCCAAGTGAGGAAAGCCACATCGTTGCCGTTGATAGCCGCCGGTGGCATCGGCAGCGGCGAGGCCATTCTGGCCGCCATGGCTTTAGGCGCTGAAGGTGTGCAGATAGGCACTTTGTTCGCGCTGACAGAGGAGAGCAGTGCTTCAGAGGCGTTCAAAGAGCGTTGCACACAACTGGAGGAGGGCGACACCATGCTCACATTGAAACTCATCTCGCCTACGCGTATGGTAAAGAATGACCTCTATTGCCGTATCATGCAGGCAGAGAGCGAAGGGGCCGCTGTTGAAGACCTGCGCCGTATCTTAGGTCAGGCTGCGTCGAAACGTGGCATTTTCGAAGGCGATATAGACAACGGTGAGTTGGAAATCGGCCAGATAGCCTCTGCCGTGAAACAAATCCGTCCGGTGAGCGAGGTGATGCGCCAACTTACAGAAGAGTTTGCCGAAGCCAAGAAGCGGTTGACAGACTTGAATTTTTGAGGTTTGAGGTTTTTGGCCTACAGAATAATCGGAGTAATCGTGCTTTTGCTGATTACTCCGATTTCTTTTCTGGCTCCTCGCCTTTTATTCTAAACAACCTTATCAGGAACAGCAGTCCGCGGATGGTCAGTTCTATCGCCATGGCAACCCACACGCCCATCAGTCCGTAATGTTTGGCGAGCACTGCGGCGAGTGTCAGGCGGACAAGCCACATACATCCCAGATTGATGGCTGCGGGCCGCAGGGTGTCGCCGATGCCCACACATACGCTGTAAGTGACGATAGAAGCGGCAAACATCGGTTCGGCGAACGCCTCGATGCGTAAGCATTGCGCGCCTAGGTCGCGTATCTCAGCCACGGGAGTCATCAGTCCCATCATCTCGGGTGCGAAAACATACATCACCACGCCCATCAGTGCCATGATTATCATGCCGGTGAACACCGTCATGCGGGCGAAACTGCTCATCAGGTCATTTCGCCCGGCACCTTTGCTCTGACCGACCAAGGTGGTGGCTGCGTCGCCGATACCAAAGCCAGGCATATAACACAGGCTTTCGGCGGTGATGGCAAAAGTATTGGCGGCGATGGCGAAATTGCCCAAAGGAGCGACAATCATCGTGCTGACTATCTGCGCCGACCCCATCAGAAACGATTGTAATGCCATAGGAGCGCCTATCTTGAAGGCGTTGGACAGATATGAGGTCACAAAGCGGAAAGGCTCGTGAGGCAAGCGCAATGACAAAATCTTCGACCGGAAAAAGGCAAACCATCCCTGCCATAGCGATATCACGACAAAGGAAAGACCCGTGCCCAAAGCCGCTCCGGTCACTCCCCAGCCGGCACCGGGTATCCACACGTTCAAACCCAACAATTGGACATGGCGGCTGGGAAAAATCAAGAGGAAATTGAACAACACGTCGAACACGCATAAGAGGATACTCATCGTGCTTGCCACACGCATATTGCCCTCGCACTTAAGCATCGCCGATGCCAGCGTATTCATTTGGAAGAAAGGCCCCGAGAGGGAGAAAATCAGGAAATAGCGCGATGAATCAGGTGCGATGTCGGCACCGCCGCCCAACCAGAAAGGCAACGGCGAGGCGATGGCCACAGCCAAAAGCATGAAAAGCACACTGAAAGCAGAGGTGACGATGAGCGCGTGGCGAAGCACGTCGCGGGCCCGAACAAAATCGTTGGCACCGATGAAATGTGCCACCTGTACCGAGAAACCCATCGCCGCCGCAGAGAAAAGACTGCCGAACATCCACGTGGAAGACTCTACCAGACCGATTGCCGCCGATGCCTCTGCACCCAGACTGCCCACCATGGCCTGATCGATGAAAAACATCATCACCATGGTGACTTGCGCCAGGATGGCAGGGATACTCAACTGGAAAATCAGGTTGAGTTTGTTATATCCCGTCATCGGCTTGCCCTCACGGATGAGAGCCAGCAATAACTCACTCTTCCGCTGTTGTGCCATTTCCCAATGTGTTCTCTATTTCGTCTAGTATGCGGGTCAGTTCGTCCATGGTAGTGGCGCGCAACATAGCGATGCGCGTCTGTCGGAAATTGGGGATGCCCTTGAAGATAGGCGACGCAGCCAGATGACGTCGCGTATGCAGTATGCCGCGATATTCGTCGATACGTTCCACATTGATGCGTAACTGTTCGCGCAGCACATCCAGTTTCCATTTGAAATCCATCATAGGGTCAGGTTCGCGACCGTCTAAATAGTCGCGCATCTCTTTGAAAATCCACGGACGGCCGAAGGTGGCGCGTCCCACCATTACTGCATCCACCCCATAGCGGTCGAACGCCTGTTTGGCCTCTTCGGGCGAAGTGATGTCGCCATTGCCGATGATAGGGATATGGATGCGCGGATTGCGTTTTACCTCGCCGATGAGTGTCCAGTCGGCTTGACCCGTGTACATCTGTGAGCGTGTGCGTCCGTGGATGGTCAGCGCCTGGATGCCGCAGTCTTGCAACTGTTCTGCCAGATCGGTGATAATCAGATTGTTCATGTCCCAACCCAAACGTGTTTTTACTGTCACGGGGGTATGGACAGCCTTGACCACCTCGCGTGTGATATCGAGCAGTAGGGGTATGTTGCGCAACATACCCGCTCCGGCACCCTTGCCCGCCACTTTCTTTACCGGACAACCGAAGTTGAGGTCTATCACGTCAGGATGAGCCTCTTCTACAATCTTGGCCGCTTCTACCATCGCCTCCACATCGCGCCCGTAAATCTGTATGCCTACGGGTCGCTCCTCGTCGCTGATGGTCAGTTTATTGACCGTGCTTTTGATAGACCGTACCAACGCTTCGGCGCTCACAAACTCGGTATAAACCATCGATGCGCCAAATCGTTTGCACAGCATTCTGAATCCGATGTCGGTCACATCCTCCATCGGAGCCAAGAAAAGAGGATAATTCCCAAAGATGCGTTGTATATCTTGATTCATATAGAGTTCCCCTCCCCTATTCATCCCTCCTTCTGTAGTCAGGCGGGCATGATTAGTATAGTATTGTCCTTAACTTCTTTAATATCTCAAGCCCTCCTTTTGAAGTCAGGCGGGCATGGTAAGTATAGTATTGTCCTTAACTTCTTTAATATCTCAAGCCCTCCTTTTGAAGTCAGGCGGGCATGGTAAGTATGGTATTGTCCTTAACTTCTTTAACTTCCTTAACTTCTTTAACTTCCCAAAAACAGATGGTACATCCCGCCGGCGAGGGTGCGCACCACGCCCTTCATCTCCAGTTCGAAAAGCAGGGCTGTAAGCCGGTTGACGGGGATATTGGTTTGTGCCGCCAGCATATTCACTTGTAAGTCATTGTGGCGTTGAAGCACATCCACGATGGTCTGTTCCTCGGGCGAAAGGTCAGGGAAGAGGTTACGCTGGATGCCCTCGTTTTGGGCTTTCACCATGCGGGCATCGCCCTCCCACCCCATTGCGCGGACAAAATCGTCTGCATTGCAGATGAGAGCCGCTCCGTTGTCGCGGATCAGGTTGTTACATCCTGCAGAATACTCATCGCCCACACGTCCTGGGAAGGCGAACACGTCGCGTCCGTAACCGCGTGAGATACTGGCGGTAATGAGTCCGCCGCCCTTCACTGCCGACTCCACCAGGATGCAGGCGTCGCTCATGCCAGCCACGATACGGTTGCGCCTGACGAAATTGATTTTGTCGGCATTGGTACCGGTCATGAACTCCGTGAGCAGCCCGCCCTGCCCTACCATACGGTTGGCGGTGTCTTTATGTCGCGAAGGATAGAGGTCGTCGAGACCGTGAGCCAACACGCCTACCGTTTCGAACCCCTGCTCCAGCGCATTGCGGTGGGCGCAGATGTCCACACCATATGCCAGTCCGCTCACCACCAGCACCTCAGGGCAAATCATCCGCAGGTCGCTGATGAATCGTCGTATCAGGTCCTGACCGTAAGGGGTGCATTTGCGTGTGCCCACGATATTGATGACACGTCGCTGATTGAGGTCGGCATTGCCTATGTAATAGAGAACCACAGGCGCATCGTCGCATTGCTTCAGCCGCTCAGGGTAAGCCTCGTCGGTCATGGTGAGCGGTTGGATGCCCTTCGACTCGCAATAGCGCAGTTCCTCTTCGGCCCGTCGCATCAGCGGAGCCATGTCGGTCTGCAGGCCTTCCACGAGCCTTGGACCGGCGTCGGGTATCACCGCACGGATATCATTACGGTGCTCCATTACCGCTGTCGCGCTGCCAAGTGTGCGGTAGAGTTCCAAGATGCCCGCCAGATGAAACTGATTCATCCGTGCCAGAACCATCGCGTTGAGTCTTTCTGTCTCCAGTGACATAGTTTAGGGATATGGTACCAAATAACGCCGCTGTCGTTACTTGGTAAAGTTCAAAATATCATCGTACGGACTGCTGAGAGCCAATCGCCCGTTGACCATGACTACAAGTTCCACCTTGGCACGGAAGCACAGGCGTTCGTCGGCTGCGCGGTAGATATCTTGGTGGAAGATGAACCGCACCCCCTCTTTATGCACATTCAGACGTGAGATAAACTCGTCATCGCACCTGAGGGGTATCTTATATTGCATATTCACTCTTGCCACCACCGCGTCGATGCCTTGTTGGTGCATATCGGCAAAAGATGCCCCCAGACTGCGCAGGAAAAGGTGACGGGTGTGCTCAATATAATGCAGATAATTGGCATTATTGACAATGCCCTCGATGTCGCATTCATAGTCGCGCACCTCCATGCGTGTCTCGAAGAGGTAGGGAGACTCCGAGGAGGACAGGGGTTGAGAAGATTGGTCGTTATTATTGTTCATATGGATATAATGGGTGTTATGGGAGTGGATGAGAATGATGGGGGATCCCCTTCAGATACTCATACCCAATTCGGCAGCGAAGGCAATCTTTGCGGTCGCAATATTCTTTTTTCAGTTGGATGAGCGCCTGACTGTCGCCGGCGGTGTTCACATCGAGTCCGCAATCACTCCACATACGCACGATATTATTGTTCTCGGCTTTCAACTGCTCCAACAGGTCGAATGCGCGGTCGCAGAGGCGTTCATCGCCCGTGTGGCGTCCGTATGCGAAGAGCATGGGGATGGCCGTGTTGATCATCAGCAGATTCAGCGATGAGGGCGACATGCGTTTGGCGTTTTTGTCGGAAGTGCTTCCGAAGACATAATGCGTCTCCCAATACGGGGTCACTCCCACGCGGTAGAGTGCACGTAAGTCGTCAGCCGTGGTGCAATCTACGAGTTGACGCAACCCGGTGCGGTGCTCCACATAGAGGCGCACGAGTTGGGCAATGCGGATATGGGGGAAGTTCTGCGGTCGCATACGCAGGAATTTCCAATGGGTGGCGTCGATGGTCGAGAGGCTGAATTTATGCGCCAGGAAGAGGTATTCATTTCTCAGACGAGTGAAATAGCCCTCTTTGAGCGCTTCCTCCTGATAGCGCTCAGGCATGGCATCGGTCTCGAGCAATCCTGCCTGACCGAGAAACAGCGCCTCTACCTGCATGGGGTCGTCGCGGTGATGAGCGGCAGCCCCGAGCGACAGATTGAGCGCCCACTCCTCAAATACGTCGCTGTTGACGCCAAAACCGTAACTGCGCGCCAAAGTGACGAAATAGGCCGCCTCCCATGAACCGTTGCAACGCTCCACACGATGCTGTATGTCGGTGGTTTTGCGCTCCAGACGCTCTGTTTGCAAGGCACTCAGCCAACTGTGTATCATCAGGGGCGACAGACGGGGGATAATCTGATAGCAAGGCGGATAGCGGTCGGCCTGCAACAGCGCCTCGTAATTATCCTTCACCGACTGAGGCACGCTGATTTGCAACTGAGGCAGCACGCGCCCTTGGGTGGTTGTCACATCACGTCCGGGACTTCCACACACATGAAGCACCACATTGTCGTAAGCCGCGTCATGGTCGTGTCCGTGCGCATACCAGTCGTTGCCGTCGTCGTGTATCTCCACGTTACCTACCCACAATGTGCCGCCGATTTTCACTTTCGCATTGAAAAAGTCGGGTCCCGCATGATGGTTGTGCAAACCGGGGTCAATCACCTCCACCTCGCGGCCGTCGGTTGTCCGGAGGTCGCTCAGAGGCAGCAGTTTATGTTTCCAGCAATAATGCAATAACTGTTCCATGGAGGTCTTGTGACTGATTGGATTTATCGGGGATTTTGACTGACAAAATTACACTATTTTTGGCAAAAAAACACTACACGGCAAAAAAAAAGATTAAAATGTATGTGAACATTTGCTTTTTTACGCGCTTAGACGTACCTTTGCAGCCGTTAATTAACACCTACTAATATGAAAATAGCTTTGATAGGCTATGGCAAAATGGGTCGGATGATAGAACAGATCGCCCTCAGCCGTGGCCATGAGATTGTAGCGGTCATTGACATCGACAACCAAGAGGATTTCGACAGTGAGGCTTTTGCTTCGGCCGATGTGGCCATAGAGTTCACCTCTCCCACAGCAGCATACGGCAATTACCTGAAGGCATTTGCCAAAAACGTGAAAGTGGTGTCGGGTTCCACGGGTTGGATGAAAGAGCACGGCGACGATGTGCGCCGCCTCTGCACCGAGGGCGGACAGACGCTCTTCTGGGCTTCTAATTTCTCCGTGGGCGTGGCGGTTTTCTCCGCCGTCAACCGTTATCTGGCGAAGTTGATGAACGATTTCCCGCAGTACAGCGTACGCATGGAGGAAACCCACCATATACATAAACTTGACGCTCCCTCGGGCACAGCCATTACCCTGGCAGAGGAGATTATCGACCAACTCGACCGGAAGCAGACGTGGACAAAAGGCACACTGACCGCACCCGACGGCACTGTGAGCGGTTCCGTCGATTGTGACGACAGCGCATTGGCCATTGACAGCATCCGTCGCGACGAGGTGCCCGGCATCCACTCCATCACCTATGACAGCGAGGCCGACTGCATCACCATCACCCACGATGCCCATTCGCGCAAAGGATTCGCACTCGGAGCCGTGCTCGCCGCAGAATATACCCTTGAGCACCAAGGACTCCTCACCATCAGCGACATGTTTCCATTTTAAGGCTCGGAATACTCGGAAAGCCTCTAATAAGAACACTAAACCCTAAACCCTCATCCCTCAACCCAATAATGATAGACAAAAGAAAAGCAAACCTGAATATGAAGAAACAGTGGACGAAGTTTATCATCGTCCTCGTGTTGTATCTCCTGTTCCTCTTCTGGGTGAAGAGTTGGCTCGGATTGATTCTCGTGCCTTTCATCTATGATGTCTATATCAGTAAAAAAATCCGCTGGCAATGGTGGAAAGACTCTGAGAAACCCATCCGTGTGCTGATGAGTTGGGTCGATGCCATCATCTTCGCGCTCGTGGCGGTCTATTTCATCAACCTGTTCTTCTTCCAGAACTATGTCATACCGTCGTCGTCGCTTGAGAAATCACTCCTCAGGGGCGATTACCTCTTTGTCAGCAAACTGAGTTACGGTCCCCGCATTCCGCAGACACCGCTCACCATGCCCCTCACGCAGCACACACTGCCCATCTTCGGCATCAAGTCGTATATCGAGTGGCCGCATTGGGACTATCGCCGCGTCAAAGGACTCGGTCATGTGGAACTCAACGACATCGTGGTGTTCAACTACCCCGCCGGCGACACGTTGGCCAACAGTCCCCAATATCAGGCGCAAGACTACTATCAGTTGTGCTACTCGGCTGGTCTGCAACAGTTGCAGGCTCCGTTGCCTGTCGATTCCATGACGAGGCAGCAGCAATGGGATTTCTTCCAGCAGGTGCTGTATCGCGGCGCTGAGACGGTCAAAGGCAACCCCGCGGAGTTTGGCGATGTCATCTCCCGTCCCACCGACCGGCGTGAAAACTATGTGAAACGTTGCGTGGGACTGCCTGGGCAGACGCTTCAAATCAAAGACCAGATGATTTACCTTGACGGAAAAGTCAATAAACAACCCGACAAGGTGCAGTTCTCCTATTGGGTGCGGTTGATCAACGACCTGCCCGAATCAACCATGGAGGAACTGGAAATCACCGAAGAAGACCTGCAGCAACTCTACGGCTCAAGGCAGCGCGACGGCAGGGGATATATGCCACTCACGAAAAAAGCGGCTGAAGGACTCAAGCAAATGCCCGAATACGTTGACTTGGTAGAACCTGTCACCGACGAAAACTATATAGACGGCGGCAAGGTCTATCCCCTGAACGGTAACTACGGATGGACACGTGACAACTACGGTCCCGTGTGGATTCCCGCCAAGGGCAAGACGTTGAAACTCACCATGGACAATATCGCCATCTATGACCGCCCGATACGAGTGTATGAAGGCAATGACTTGGTGGTGAAAGACAACAAGATCTACATCAACGGCAAAGAGGCCAATGAATATACCTTCAAGATGGATTATTACTGGATGATGGGTGACAACCGCCACAACTCGCTCGACTCCCGTTATTGGGGATTCGTGCCCGAAGACCATGTCGTGGGTAAACCGATTTTCATCTGGCTCTCCATCAACCCCGAAGACGTAGGTCCGAAAATCCGCTGGAACCGTCTCTTCCGCATGGTGGATAATATCAAGTAAAAGGGATATAAATACCAGATACAACGCTATAAAACCTATAGATTCTTGGATTCTATAGGTTTTATAGATAATGTAGATCTTTAGCAATGAGCATCGACAACCACTTTCAACCCGTGACCCCATCCAATGAGGGTATGGCGAAAGGTGCGGGTGAGGCTGCTACTTGTCTTCTCTCCACCACCTATTTCGGTCCGGTGCAGTGGTATCAGAAACTGCGCCGCTACGAACGGGTGATGGTGGAACGCATGGACAGTTTTGTGAAGCAGACCTACCGCAACCGATGTGTCATTGCCGCGCCAAACGGACCGCAGGCGCTGACCATCCCTGTCAGCCACGACAACGACAAACCATTAACGCGCGACATCCGCATCAGCGACCACGGAAATTGGCGCCGCCTGCACTGGAATGCTCTGCAGACCGCCTATGGCGAGTCGCCTTTCTTCGAGTATTACGCCGACGACTTACATCCCTTCTTCGAACGCCAATGGGAGTTTCTCTATGATTTCAACATGGAGATAACCCTCCTCCTGTGCCAACTGCTCGACATCCACCCCACCATCACCCCCACCGACAAATATTTCCCCAATAAATCTAATCATTCGGAGTACTCAGAAACCACACCCTCCCTTTGGGAGGGTCAGGGTGGGTATCAGGATTATTCCGATTTCCGCGACGTGATCCATCCGAAACATCCCCTGCCCGACCCCGATTTCACCCCGAAACCCTATTATCAGGTCTATGCTTCTCGCCACGGGTTCCTGCCCAACCTCTCCATCCTCGACCTGCTCTTCAATGAGGGAAACGAGAGTATCTTTTATCTGTAACGAATACGAAAAACCTGTCCTCAAAACAGACCGATAATAAAAAAATTTTACAACTGAGAATTATCCTATCCTCACTAATGAGGAGGAATTAAAAACGTGCAGACAGAATTATCTTTCTTTCATCTATTGGAAAATCACTGTTTTGCATAGATACACTTTATTTTTGTTAACAGTCGTTAAACTTTTGTTGCGCTTAGCAACATTTTCGGATTTCTTTACATATTAAATTAATAGAAAGCCTATTTTTGCAAAACCTAATGCAAATCTATGCCTTTCAAAAAAATCCGACAAAAAATCAAGGACTTCAATGACGGACTTTCTACCAAAAAGAAAGTTTTTCTGATTGTCGCCTCAGGAGTGTTTGTGGGGCTGGCAGGTCTGATGCTATACCTGCTCCGTTTCCACACCTATCTGGGCGATGAACCGTCGGCTTGTGTCAACTGTCATATCATGACCCCATACTACGCCACATGGGAGCACTCATCGCATGCCCGCAACGCCACATGTAATGATTGCCATGTGCCACATGACAATATCGCACACAAATATCTCTTCAAGGGGATGGACGGTATGAAACATGTGGCCTATTTCGTCACGCACAGCGAACGGCAGGCCATCATGGCTGAAGACGCCAGCGCACAAGTCATCATGGACAACTGCATACGTTGTCACACCCAACTCAATACCGCCATGGTAAAGACCGGGCAAATCGACTATGAGGCAGCGAAAAAAGGCGAAGGTAAGGCTTGCTGGGATTGCCACCGCAATGTGCCCCACGGTAAGATGAATTCGCTGTCATCCACACCAAACGCACTCGTTCCACTCCCCCCGGCACCTGCGCCCGAGTGGATGAGAACCCATCCCAGTCCCAAATAACCCAATGCCCAACCCCCTCCCCAAACGACCAAACGACTAACCCACCAAACGACCAAAATATGGCAAAGAAACTAAAACGTTGGCAAAGTTGGCTGCTTTTCGGCGGCTCGATGGTAGCGGTCTTCCTGTTAGGGCTGCTTGTATCGTCGCTGCTCAGCCGCAGAGCCGAGGAAGCCAATCTTTTCAACAACAGGAAAAACATGTTCCAAGAACAAATCGTGGCGCAAAACGAGAAATTCAAAGAGGATTTCCCGCGTGAATACGAGACATGGTTGCAAACCGAAGACACCACTTTTACAAGTGAGTTCAACAGCAGCAACAACGTGGATGTGCTCGCCCAACGGCCTGAGATGGTCATTCTTTGGGCTGGCTACGCCTTCTCGTGGGAGTATAACACTCCTCGAGGCCACCATCATGCACTCGAAGATATGCGTGGCATCTTGCGCACAGGCGCACCGGGTGTGACCGAAGGCAAGGAGCCACAACCCGGCACCTGCTGGACCTGTAAAGGACCTGATGTGCCAAGGCTGATGAACGAGAAAGGCATAGCTGAGTTCTATAAGGTTCCGTGGTCCACATGGGGGCCTGAGGTAATGAACTCCATCGGCTGCTCCGACTGCCACGATGCGCGCACCATGGACTTGAAGCCGGCACGTCCCGCTCTATATGAGGCATGGGAGCGCCGCGGCATGGACGTCAACAAAGCTTCGCATCAGGAGATGCGCTCGCTCGTCTGTGCACAGTGTCACACGGAGTATTACTTCGCCGGCGACGGGAAGTACCTCACTTTCCCGCAAGACAAAGGTCTCACAGTGGAAAACATCGAAGAATATTTCGACAGCATCGGTTTCACGGATTACACCCATGCCCTCAGCCGCACACCCATCCTCAAGGCACAACACCCGGGCTATGAGATTTCCAAGATGGGCATCCACGGACAACGCGGCGTGTCGTGTGCCGACTGTCATATGCCATATGTGAGCGATGGAGGTGTGAAATACACCGACCACCACATCATGAGTCCGTTGGCTCACATCGACCGCAGTTGCCAGACTTGTCACCGCGAATCGGAAGAGACACTCCGGCAGAACGTTTATGAACGCCAGCAGAAATGCAACGAGATACGCAATCAAGTAGAGCGTGAGTTGGCCACAGCCCATCTGGAAGCGAAGTTTGCTTGGGACAAGGGTGCCACCGAGCCTGAGATGAAACCCGTGCTTGACTTGCTGCGTAAGAGCCAATGGCGTTGGGACTTCGCCGTAGCCAGTCACGGAGCCGCTTTCCATGCTCCTCAAGAGGTGACACGCATCCTTGCCAATAGTCTCAGTCAGGCACAGGAAGCACGACGCATCATTGCCAAGGTGCTAGCCAAGCATGGTTTCACCGACGAGGTTCCCCTGCCCGATTTCTCCACCAAGGAGAAGGCATGGCAAGTCATCGGGGTGGATGGCCGTCAGAAACAGGCTGATAAGAAGACCTTCCTCGACACCATCGTTCCGAAATGGGTGGAGGAAGCCAAAAAGAACAACCGTTTCATCGAAATCTGACCTTCTTTGCTACATAACAAGATAATTAACACTCAATGGGCGGACACGACAGTCCGTCCCTTTGTTTCAACAGAGGCAATAATCCGCCGATTAACACGTTTTATAGAAGTAACATTGAAGGGTATTTCCGAATAAAAACATGTGGTCGCATCCCTGGACATTAAAAGAAGGCTTTCTGATAGGCGCAGGCCTGTTGGTGGCTGGTGAACTGCTGCAACTGAGCAGCGGAGGCATCGATTGGTCGCTTTTCGCATGGCCCGTCAACATCATCTTGTTGGGTATGGTGCTGACAGCATCGGTCATCCTCTTCCTGTTGAGGAAAAAAGTCTATGCCTGCTGCTTTCTGGGTTCCTACCGTTGTGCCATCCCTGCGCTGACCTATGCCGTCGCGCTGACCATCATTATGGGACTGACACGTCAGGTCCAAGAAGGACGTCCTGCCGCCGACCCCATCGGTCTGACATCCATGACAGGCTATTGGCCCTTTGTGTTGATCTACCTGTGGGTGGTCATCATTCTCGGACAAGTCATCCTGCGCCGCGCCCTGACCTTCCGTTGGTGCGACATCCCCTTTATACTTAACCACTTAGGACTATTCGTCGTGCTCACGACCGCCACACTCGGCAGCGCAGACATGCGACGGGTGGAACTGACCGCCATGAAAGGGCTTTCCGAATGGCGTGCGGTGGATAAGAGCGGACGCATCCAAGAACTGCCGCTCGCCATTGAATTGCTCGATTTCACCATCGACGAATATCCACCAAAACTGATGCTCACCAGCAAAGACAATGGCACGCCACTGCCAGAGGGAAAACCAGCCACACTGCTGATGGACAGCACTTTCCACACGGGACAGTTGGGCGAATGGAGCATCACGCTCGACGAATATATTGACAAGGCGGCACCCTTGATGAGCGCAGACACTACGAGTTTTACACCCTGGCCGTCATCAGGAGCCGCAAGTGCCGCCCATGTCACGGTTGTTGGCCCTAAAGGCAAAAGAAGCGGATGGCTCACCTGCGGAAGTTACCTCTTCCCTTATCAGTTGTTGTCACTTGACGACAGCGTCAATCTGGTGATGCCGCAGCGGGAACCCCGACGATACGTCTCGCGCGTGCAACTGCTCACAGAAAGCGGGAAGAATGTGGAGACGAGCATAGAGGTGAACAAGCCCTACAGCATTGACGGATGGAAGATCTATCAGTTGAGTTATGACACTCAGAAGGGCCGCTGGAGCGATGTCAGTATCTTCGAACTGGTTCGCGACCCGTGGCAACCGTATGTTTATGCTGGCATTTACATGATGCTGGGCGGTGCGGTGCTGATGTTGCTCACCTCGCAGAAGAAGAGAAAGGAGGGCGAGTCATGACTTGGGGCCATTTCATCTTTTTCGCCATCGTATCTGTCGTGTTGTGGATAGCGGGAGCCGTGGCGGCATGGAAAGAGAAGAAAGGCATGGTTTATGCCACTACCATCGGCGGACTGGTTGTCTTCTTCGCTTTTATCGTCGGTATGTGGATATCGTTGGAGCGCCCGCCGTTGCGCACCATGGGCGAGACGCGGTTGTGGTACTCGTTCTTTCTCCCGTTGGCAGGTGTCATTATCTATTCACGCTGGCACTACAAGTGGATTTTGTCGTTCAGCACTCTGATGGCTGTGGTGTTTATTGCCATCAATCTCTTCAAGCCTGAGATACATTCTAAGACGCTCATGCCCGCACTGCAAAGCCCGTGGTTCGCGCCCCATGTCATCGTCTATATGTTCGCCTACGCGTTGCTCGGTGCGTCGTTCGTCATGGCGGTCGTGCTTTTAGGTGCCAGGAGCAAGGCGCCAGGAAAAACCTCCAACTTCCAACCTCCAATCTCAAATCCAACTGATTCTCTCGACAATCTCGTCTATGTGGGGTTGGCATTCATGACCATAGGCATGCTGTTCGGAGCGCTATGGGCAAAAGAGGCGTGGGGACACTATTGGGCTTGGGACCCCAAAGAGACATGGGCCGCCATCACTTGGTTTGCATACTTGGTGTATATCCATTACCGGTTGGCTTACCCGCAACGCCTGCGACCGGCTCTTTGGATGCTTATCATTGCCTTCATTCTCTTGCAGATGTGCTGGTGGGGCATCAATTATCTGCCTTCAGCACAAGGCGCCAGTGTGCATACGTATAATTCATAAGAAAGGAATAATGGCAAAGCCGTGGTCTATGAAGAAGTCTGCGGCGGTTTTTGCTGTTTTGCTGCCCTCATTATCAAGAAAATAGATAATCTGTTTGGCGTTTCACCAAAAAACCTTTATTTTTGCAGACATGGAGAAAAAATACATCTTCATCACATTCTTTATTATCCTCTTTTGTTATGCGGCATGTTTTGACGAAGAGGGAGAGTCCACCCAGAAAGAGTATGTCTATGACGAAGACAACCCTAATGTCTGGGAGGCTAAGGAATGGACTGCGGAGAATATCCCCATGGTGCATTTGCAGGATGCCAATCGCTATGTGAGCGACCCTGAGCACATCATGCAGGACATCTACCGTGACTCTGCCGACATGGTGCTGGCACAACTGGAACGCGACTGCAAGATACAATCCTCGTTCATTATCGTGAACCGTGTGAAGAACGGCGACGCGTTCCGTGTGGCTCAAGACATCGGCAACAAATATGGCGTGGGCGACAAATCGACAAACCGCGGATTGGTGATGGTCATCGCCGTGGAAGACCACAAGTCGTTTATCGCCCCGGGACGCGGTCTGGAAGGTGACCTCACCGACCTGCTATGCGGACGTATCGGCGACACTTATATAGCCGGTAATATGCGCCAGAACAATCCCGACCAAGCCGTGTTGCAGACTTGCCGTGCCATCTATGAGAAGATGAGCACTGGCGTCGACCCTGTGCTCGACGACGGACAGGGTACCGCTCAAGGTGATGATGAGTTCGGTTGGTTCGACTTCATCATTCTTGCCATCATCATTATTCTGGTTATCTATAGCAGAGGCAGTGGCGTTTATGTGAGCGGTGGCGGAAGCAGCGGCGGTTGGTCCGGTGGAGGCCGTGGCGGAGGATGGTCCGGAGGTGGCGGTTCTTACGGCGGCGGCGGTTTCGGCGGTGGCGGAGCCGGGTCGAGTTGGTAGATAAGTAAGAGGTTAGAGGTAAGAAGTAAGAGGTTAGAGGTAAGAAGTAAGAGGTTAGAGATTACTCCGCCAATACCTCATTACCATTTCTCCATAGGCAGCGGTTTGCCGCTGCTCCCTAAACGACAAAACTGCCAATCTCGCAAACGACTAATAATAAACCATTAAAATATAAGCAAATATGAAAATGAGTAAAGGTTTGATGATCCTGCTCGGAATTGTAGGTGTCATCTTAGTAATCGTATTGATCGGTTCAAGAGTGTACAACATTCTTGTTGAAAAACAGACCAAGGTGGAGAATGCCTCTGCCAATGTGCAGTCGGCCTATCAGCGCCGTGCAGACTTGGTGCCTAATCTGGTTGAGACAGTGAAGGGCTATGCC
>JAEEGL015011643.1_pt1 | contig 16669 bp, 14 predicted proteins | sample 9134231 | NCBI WGS metagenome assembly JAEEGL01 (sample SAMN16246548, study PRJNA631951) | gut metagenome | biome: gut microbiome; feature: rumen; material: fiber-attached | host: Bos | place: Iran: Karaj | collected 2018-10 | reverse complement strand
GTGAAGATATATCTGAACCCGATGGAAAGGACCCTATATACCCTTCTTCTCAGATACGATGGAGGAATCTCTGCCGAAGATCTCTGGAAGTACTATGACGAGCTCTGCGAGATCTACCGGAAGCAGACCATCTATGACGACCCAGACCAGATCGAGGCGGCCGTGGATGCCCTGTGCGACGACGACAGGGCGACCCTTCAGACAAACGTCTCCAGAATCAAGAGGAAGTTGGTCGACAAGGTCGGCAGGCTGGCCGCTGACCACTACGCCATCGTCAGGGGAAGAGACGGCGTCTACAGGATCGCGGTGCCGAGGGACCTCGTGGCCATGCCGGCATAGCCTGCAAGACTTGCAAGGATTTCATAGTCTTGCGGGCATGCCTTACCTTTGCCTTTCAAAATGATCAGAATGCAGCTGCCGCAGCATATCATAGACCTCGTCGGTAATCTCTTTGACGAAGGCATGGACGACGAGACAATCTGCCGCGCCGTCCTCAAAGCATGGGAAAAACATATGGAAAGTCCCCGTCGGAACGCGTTTGGTAACAACGATCCGGCGGGGAATTCAGTCAGCGGTCTAGCCCCTATCTGCTCAGAAAACTCTTGAGGAAAGCCTGGCTGACCTCGGGGAATTCGGCCTCCTGCTCGAAAGCCCGTGGCGCGATGCCGTCCTTCTCCATCTCCTCGTAGATGTCGTACGGGACCATCATCACCTTCTCCTTGCCAGGCTCGACCTTCTCCCTGGTGATACAGTTGAAGAGAAGAGTGGTCGGACGTTCGTCCTTGTCATGAACCAGCATTACGAATCGCAGGACAGCATCTGCCGGGACGTCCGCCGGACGGCTCTTTCCTGAAAACACATACTTGAGGAACTCGATGACGTTGTCGTCCAGGCCGGAATCGAGCTCGGCGATCTTCTCCATGAAGTCCTCGATCTCGTAGGTGCAGCGGTTGATGTATCCGTCAAATCCGTAATGCCGTCCGGGAGGACTGATGGTAAGCCCTTTCCCGTCCTTCGGCCGGGTGGGCATGTAATAGATCATGAGTTTCCTCTTCATGTCATGATAGAGGGTAGCATAGGGGACCGTGAAGGTCTTCCCGCAATGGGGGCATGTCCATGTGAAGATGGAGCCGTTCTTCGCCTTTTCCTTCATCTCAGGATCGAGGTCGACATTTATGCTGTCCCAGCGGGTGAATTCGCCGGTATGGCCGCAGGCGGGGCAGGGAATCTGGTGTTTGCTTATCTTGGACATAATCTTGTGGTTTCATTACGGAACAAAGGTCTTCACACGCACGGACAAATACAAATAACTGCAAGCCTTGCAGGTTTTCTTTATCGGACGATGAATATAGTAGTTTTGCTGACAGAAACCATTAATTCTTTGAGCCATGAACATCTACAATGTAATCATCCTTGACGAAAGCGGGAGCATGTCGTCCATCTACAAGCCGACCCTTTCCAGCATGAATGAAGTGCTGAACGGTATCCGAAGGAACCAGGAGGAGTTCCCCGAACAGCACCACTATGTGACCATCGTGACCTTCGAGGGGAATGGCATCGAGGGAGTCAAGACCCGCCGAGACCGCGTCCCCATCGAAACGGTGGCTCCCTTCACGGAGATGGATTACCGGCCGGGCGGATGCACACCGCTGTATGACGCGATGGGAAAGACGCTGAACGAACTGGAGGGACTGATCCGTCCCGAAGACAAGGTGATGGCCACAGTGATTACGGACGGCATGGAAAACTCATCTCGCGAGTACTCCGGAAGGATCATCAAGAATCTGGTCTCTCGCCTTCGCGGGAAAGGCTGGGCCCTGGCGTACATCGGAGCTAATCAGGATTCGATCGAGGTAGCGAGGGACCTGAACATCGGCAATGCCATGAACTTCATGGCGACACCTACCGGCATGGAGGAACTGAGTTGCAGGTTCAGTATCTCGAGCCGAAAGATGTCCAGACTGGCGGACAAGGGTGAAAACCTCGGAATATGCGAGGATCTCTTCGAAGCTGATGAGGATTAGGCCCTTCCGGCTCTCCTGTCAATCTTGTCTCTCTCTTCCTGAAGTCTCTTCTTGAAGAGAGAGTCGTTTTTATACAAGAGTCCTTCGGACCAGGACATCGGTTCCATCATCTTTTCAATGGAGCTCACAGCCTTCATGATGGTCTCCACGCTGATATTGCGCGGAATCTCATCATTCTCCTCGACATAATGGGCCAGATAGGCCTCGGAGCGAGGGCAGGGGATTCCGTTGCGCTTGCAAACCATGTAGGAGGTGATTTCCGCCTCGAATTCGCGGATCGTGATGTCCTGTCTGCGCTTCACCCACCATTCGGGACTTGCGGGAGGAAGGTGATGGCAGAAGAAATGGCCCAGTTCGTGACAGAGCGACTGCATCCTCTGAAGGTCGTCTGCCTCCTTGTTGATGCTGACGAAAAAGGGCATGGGATACATGAACTCTCCGGCAATCCCATACCGGTTGAACTTGACCTTGTGAGGAACAGCGAGCTGCTGGATATATGCGCCGTACCTTTCAGACGCGTTGAATTCAAAATCGTGTGCGATTCCGAAAAACTCGAGATTGGCCACGATGTTCTTGAGCAGTTCAACGTCGAAGGATCCTTCCCCCTTGAACGGGTGCGCGACTTCCTCAATAATCTCCTGGTCCGACCGGCCGTCAAGCGAAATCGTATCGCTGATATCATACATGGCCCCGACCGGAGTATGGTTCAGGTAGATGAGGGGCTGGGCGTTGGGCTTGAGCGCCCTTCCAAACTGATTGATCCATTCCTTGGCAGTAAGTGCCAGGCGGCTTCCGGGACGCTGCATGTTGATGAGCATCGCGTTGAATGGTGCGATGTGGTTGAACCGGTTGCAGAAGTCAATTATCTCACGGAATTTCCTACTGTTCCTGTAGCTTTGTATCGCGTTGAACAGGAAATCGATCTCGCTCTCGAACTCGATAGTTACGTCCTGGAGATTCTCGTCAAACAGGCTGTCTGTAAACCTGGCGTGGTCGTCGTAATCAGTCATTGGTAATAAGTTTTTGGTAAAGATAGGGAACGTCGCAGGATGCAGGAAATAGCTGCAAGGCTTGCATCAGTGCTCCCAGATTACCAGGTCGCGGTCGATGCCGACGGTACGGACGCCCGCATAATGACCGTCAATGTAGTAATTCTTTGCGATATGGTCACCGACGATGTCCCGGAACGCCTTCTTGATACGAGAGACGCACGAGTTGCGGCCGTCACTGTAAGGAGACACAAGGGAGGCGACACTCTTCTTGATACCGTCCAAGTCATCCCGACCGGTTATGCCCATATAGAGGTGGAGAATCTCTTTCTCATACGACTGCAGATCCTTGAAGGCGGCTCCCCGGGGGTGTTTCAGGTAGAAAAAGTAGAGCGCCTTGGTCAGGTCGTCCAGCTTGACTTCCGGCTGCCCGTCGAGATCGGCCAGATAGATCCTGTTCGATGTCGTGATGTAGAGGCGACTGAGCTTGACTTTATACCCGAGGATCACTTCCAGGTCATGGATGGTGATGCCAAACTTGGCGGCCAGCCTTTCCCACTCGTCAATGATAGACTGTGTCCTAGGATCCAGGGCATCTTCATCTTTCCTAATAGAGAACCTGATATCTGATCCAGAAGGTTCCAGAAGGGCTCCTGTGGTTTCCTCTGCCTCAAGAGATTCATCGAAATCAAATGCCTGATAGGGAAGTATGTCCGGTTCTTTATCTCTCCTGACACGGAAACGGATATTACTGGTCTCCCGTACTTCTATTTGGTTCAGGAATGAAATGAAGCCATCAATAGCCGCACCGACGGCTTCATCTGGAGATTCAGGGATCTCGTGGAAATACGTCAAGCCGTTCTGCTTGTACAGGAACCCAGTTCTGTCTTCGAGATTGGCGAGCCCCCGAATCTCTTGATACATGTCCTCTGCCAGAAGGTTGTCATTCTGGCCCGGAAGCATGTAATGAAGGATATCAGGGGATAGAGCTACTGCCAGATCCGGTAGGAACAGAAATCTGTATCCAACATCATCGAACCTCTCAGCAAAGTCTTCCCAATGTTCCCCAATATATACATGAGACGTGCCTCTGCGACTGTCTACGTATAGGATGGTCTTGTCCTGGAGGAACGAGACCGGTAGCTTGATTCTTTTGTCTTCGTTATATAGCATAGGGGAAAAGTACCGTTTTAGTCCTATATGGGATTAGTCTGGTTAGAGATCCTCCCCGTGAGCCTGATTATGAAGATTGTCGTAGTAAAGCCCAATCTGATAACGGCCGTAGTGTTCGTGTATCATGAACCACACCTCACCATCTGCAAGGGATCTCATCCCATCCATGAATGTAGACAAAAACCGTAACGCCTTTTCAGGATCGGCTGTCGCTTCAGGATCTTGTCCAAGTCCCATGCTTTGCATTTCTGCCATCATCTGAGCCTGCAGGGCCTCTCGTTCTTCATCCGATACGGACATCGCCTTCTTGCTGTACTCCTTCAACTTGACAAGCTGTTCTGGCGTGAAGAACTCGGAGAATTTGTCAAGCAAGGCATCCATAAATGCGACGGGATCCCGATCGGGATCGAAATAGCTGAAGCTTGCCTGATACCGTTTGTTCTTTACGGATATCTCATAGGAAATGTCATCGTCTTCAGGAATCTCCTCATTCATGCTGAGATCCATATATTTCCCGTTTTCCTTGAACTGGGAAAGAAGGCGGTCATATTCCACACGAATACCCTCTTCCGAAGTATAGGGGAATGCGACATAGACGCGGTCGACCAGATTATGGTTGGTATGGATATATACATCGACATTCTTCCCGTTGAACTGCCCCTTATAGCTCTCGTAAACGGAATTGTAAGTGAACCCTTTTCCCTTCAACTTAGAAGCGAACTGAGTCTCTGTCCCGTCAATGGGAATACCGAGGAACTTGAGCGCACCCGCGTCCTGGCTGGAGGCAACAACGGAAACGAATGCCAGAAAGATAATGAGAAGAATCCTTTTCATAAGAACATCTGTGTGTTACTAGTTGTGGCTGTCGACAAAGATAATCATTTTTTGCCGTAGCGACTTAGAACGCTATTCGCTTTTCTGGGTAGGCGTGACCTGTGAAGAATCACTCAAACCTTTGGGCGCCGAATTGGATACGCTGGTTTCAGCTTTTCTTGCCTTGTCAGAGACAGGACGGGTTGATCTAGTGGATCTTCTGGACCTTCTCGGTCCACAGGGGGGAGGGCACATAATCGAAATTGTTAAGTAGTTATTAGCCGATGATTTCAATATCAACGATTACATAGTCATCTTCCGTGTAATCGGTTTCGGACACGAGGCGGTCCACGAGCTCTTCATCCGACATCGATTCGAATTCTTCGTCCGTCATCTCCGAAGAGAAGACATCCTTCCCGACCATGTCGATCGCATCCTGGGCCATCACGCGACGGAAGTCCGTGATGACAGCATCGCAGATTCGATCGCTGAGGGAAGGGGAGAGGTTCTCTCTGAAATAACCAAGCATGTCCCTCCCTTCCTTAGCAGGGCTGATGGCATCAAGAAAAGCTTTCTCTTCTTGCTCGTCAAGATCCACGGAAGTGGTTCCACCCACATTACCTCCGCATCCGCAACGCATGAGGTTTGTCCAATAGTTAAATCTGATCGTTTTCATAATTGATTTGAAATGTTAACGAAGTTATGCTGCGATAACACAGCTCGAATAAGTATGATAGTCACTGGCCATAATCACGTTTCCAGTGAAGAGGTTATAAATGGCTCTCTGGCCATTTTCAACAGCAGCGGAGATAGCATCGTCAATATTCACATATACCTTCGAGGCATCATACTGCATTTCCCCGTCTTCGTTTCTCCATCCGCCAATGCAATAATCGATGTGCTTCAGGTAGAACTTGATAACCTTGATCAACCCAGCCATACCGACACAGCCTTGCGTCTCGCTTGCCGCGACGACATATCCCTTTGTCGGAAAACAGTTCATGAGAGGATTGAACGTGAATCCTTCCGGCTTCTGGAGAGCTATTCTGCTCAGCATATCTTTGAATTGGCTCGTAGTCATAATGCCTAGTGCTGATAATGTTATCAATACTCTTCTTAACTGATTCCATTGCAAAGGTAAGCCCCATTTGTGCAGTCTTTCTGCACAGAATGAAAATAGACGAAAAAAAAAGCTGGAAATTTCTTTCCAGCCCAAAAGAAAGGGAGTCAGAGTATACTATTTCAGCCCAGTAACAATGTAAGGATATATATCTTTGTCTTCCCCAGTATTATCATCCAAGGCCGTGATTATAACAGTACCTGACTTGTTTTTCAAATCATCTGAAAGTTTGCATGACTTTCCACAAACAGACACGCCATTCTCCTTTGTTATGAGGTAGGTCATACCTATAATCTTATCCTTTGGAAGGATCTTTTTCTCTGTGCTAACAGTTTTTTGCTCGGACTCAGGTCTCTTTTCCTGAGGCTTTTGCGTCTTCGGCGTCTGTATAGGAATTATCTGCTGCATCCGTTTGTTAGCGTTGACATCAGGGTGTTGATCAACGTACTTACCAAACCACTTTATCAGATGACATACCTGCATTACATATGAGAAGAACAATTCCTTGTTGGCTTCATCGATGAAGAATGGCTCATTCTCTTCTGTGTGGGAATCAGAATTCGAAAAGCTTAGTGTGTTTTTTGCAATCATCGCGATGTCATCAGGGAAGATTGTATCACCTCCACTACCATCTTTCCCGTTCCCAGCTTGTCCATAACGCGTATAATATTTGACATCCCGACCATCAAAGCATCTAATGGTAAGACCGCCCATATATCTACTTGCATCTTGTAGAACAATGTGGTCGCGTGAATCAAAGCATTCTTCCGCAAGAAGGCCCTTCTTTCTTGCTGCTCGGAATATATATTCTTCGACTTTCCTGAGAGGGTTCCCTGTATACTCGTATTTGATGTTTTCCTCAGGGTAATACAAGGCACTTAGCATTTTCAGCATGAGCTTTCGTGCCCGAGAATCAATTAGCTTGTCTTTCCCAAGATATTGGAAAACATCCGAATGCCTGAAAAGGATTACATTCATTGCCTTATCTCTAGCGACACGTTCAATGTTTGCAAAGAGTTTGGACGAGCATTGCTCACTATCGTCTGGAGCATCTTTAAGATAAAGCATATCCCCCCACTCCTCTTCATGTTTGGCGTGTTGGTACTTGGCTCCAGACACAATGCTTTGAAACATTGACATGGTGCCCGCCGAAAGCATGTACCATGGGATAGTCATTTGCTTTTCACCGAAGATACTTAACATAGAAGGAAGTATCGCGGTAATGAATTCCTCCTGCTCGATATCGGTCTGCTTAATCTTACAGTTGGCATCGAGAATGATTGCTGAATACTCCTCAAAATTCTTTCTTAGAGCAGCCTCTGCCTCTTCCCAGTTAGAATAATGATCCAGCACCAGATTATAGTCCTCTGCCGCGAGCCTGGTGGCCGAAACGATACTGAGATCGTCATCTACCCAAAGTACTTTGTATTCGATGTCCGCCATTACAAATCTAAGGTTTTAATGTTGGTATTATGGAAAATCAACCTATAGGTAACAGGATATTCCGAATCCGGATTCGAGACGAATTCAGCATCTCCGCCAAATTCCCTCATCAGCTTTCTCACCTCGTATCCGCCGATCCCGAAGTGTCCTTTGCCGTTCTTGGAAGTACGGCTATACGTAAAGACATCTTTGACACTCATATGGGGGTCGAGCGGCTCTCCATTGTTAGAAACGGAGACAACACAGTAATTACCTTCCGTAGTGAGATCAATCCTTATGATGTTTATGCCATCTTCCCGGCCCTCAAAGCCGTGACTGCAGGCATTGCTGACAATATTGTCAAGGATTATTGTCAACGCCTCAGGTGCGAAGTCAACATATTCGATAGGCGAACCAACTTCGAGAATGACATTGTTCCCACCACTGACGGCCCCTGTCTCCTCGTCGATGACGTAATCTCTCAATTCTGAGCCAGAATGATGAGGTTTGCTGTCGTAAAGAAAAGCAAATAGAGGGCTTTTCTTGCGTTCAATGTAATCCTCAATATACTCCGTCAAGGCAAAAGTGGTGATCTCAAGTCCATTGCCTCTATCGAATTTGTTAATCTGCTGCTGGAGCTGACTGATAACCTCCTGAATGCTATCGTATATCTCACTGACAGTAATAGGCTGGGACTTGCCAACGGTTGCCGTATCCTTGACATTGCCGTTACCCTCCTTCCTGGCTTTCTGGAGTGCCTTCCACCAGTTGTTGAGATTAAAGATGGTCTGCCCAATGGCATGCTTCTTCATGTGCATGTCTTCACGGAATTCCTCAAAGGACTCGATGATCTTCCGGTCGGACTCTGTGAGGCTCACTCTGGTATCTTCCTTGCAGATTCGTTCCTGATCCTCAATAGAAGGAACAGGAATCCTGATATTCAGGAGATCTTTCTCCGAAAGTCGAGTGATCGGGAAACCTGTCGCCAAGGCGTTTGCCTGCATCTCAGCGAATTCTGAAAGGAGCGAGCGCAACAGATACTCCTCTGTCACCTCTTTTGAAGTGATCTTGAATGCCAAGACCTCACTTCTCAATGACACATACTGTTCTGGCGAGAGCCCTTTGATGCGTCCGACCTTGAATTTGCCGCCGATGAATCCTACGAGAAGAGCATCAGAAGTAAGCACCCTAAAGAGGCGGTCTTGCTTTACCGGAATACTCCCGTAGTTTATGTCACAGTTAAGATACTTGAAAGACAGCTCCTTCATCCCTAATAGGGGCGTCGCCTCAATATCTCTGGAGCCTTTCCCAAGAGGAACAGTATCGATCAACTCACCGAGCCGGACAGTTCTATGTCCTTCGTATTTCTCGGGTAAGTTCTGGCTAAGTATATATCTGGCCGGTGTCAGATCCAACGTGGAATTGAGATCTTTCACGCCACCAAACCAAACATGCTTCTCATCCTGCTTCCTGATGGTCTCAAGAATAGACTGCCCCTTGAGGACGAGTTCCTTTGCCCCTGCCACGTCCTGACGTGCAAAGAACTCTGGACCGGAAGCGTCCGCGAGACTGACCAGGCCTCTGCCGTCTTTCACAAAGTTAACAAGGCACAGCGGGACGCTGGTGACCGGCTGAAGCACCGGAGGCAGAGAAACCACCATCACGCTAAACTTCCCGGGATAGTCAAGTAGGATCTTCCTCACGTCGAACCATCCTCGGCTATCGAAACAGAAATTCAGAGGGAGAACAGCGTACAGTTCGCCATTGTCCTTCAGCCGATTGGTGATGATCCTGTAAATGGTATCTATCACCCTTCGTCCTTCCCTTTTGTCCAGCACGGGAGGGAAAGTGAACACCAGATCATACAGTTCTGCGCTATCCTGGGACTCTGCAAATTCTCCCGAACTGTGCACCAGGTTGATGTCTTGAGAGACAGGGAAGATGCTTGTCAGAATCTGCGAAATTGCCCAAGAATCTTCGCTCACCTCAAATCCCTTGACAGAGGCGCCCTCACAATAAAGCGCAAAGGAACCATCCCCGGAATAAGGGAGATATACGGATTTGTTGGCAGTGTCGCCAGCCATTTCCATGCACAGCTCGACAAGAGAAACAGGAAGATGAAGCACGCCATCAATACCGTGAACAATGGCATTCCGGTCCATATCTGTTCTCTGAAAACAGAAGGGGATAACAGCCGCGTACTCGTTCTGTAGCACGAGGATCTCTTCCCCGGTGAGGAACTCGGCCAGGTTCACTTTGTACCGACTGAGTATCTCCAAAACCTCCGCTTTGGCAAAGGGCATGGTTCCGTAAAGAGATACCATGAGCTGTTTGTCGGTATCACTGATAATGCTCCTGCCTCTTAATTTGGAAAAGAGGTTGAAGATGATATCCTTGGACTCGGCCGAAAGATTCGCAAATGTCGTCATTTACACAAAAGTTTAAAGTTTACATCCATAATTAAGCATCGTTTTGTGTATTGACGGTGCAAAGGTACGTTACAGTTGTGCACCCTATCTGCATAGATACTATTTTTTTCTAATAATTCTCGTTCCATCACATTCCATTCGCTCCGCGCCATCCAAATTCCTTGCGGCTTCTTCCTTGTCTATGAACTGAACGCTCAGGGATGACGAATTAGGAAACCGGTTAAAGAACGGATTATTGGACATATAAAGATCAACGGAATTCACCTTGGAATCACGACTAACGGCATTGTAGTAATTCAGGATCCTCGGAAGGACTCTAGGCAGCACTTTGATTCCAGTCTTTCCATCCTTGAAGTTGACAATGGCTATGACATGCCAGTGGGCCTTCTTGTCCACTAACTCTTCCCGCTGCTCCTGAGTGCTCTTATGGGATACCGTGATATGACGTCCGTATTTCTCGTTGATGCTGTTCATCATGTGCAGGAATATCGGGCCATGGGAACTCACGTCCTCCAGTTGATTCACCCCGATAAAGTAGTGAATCATCTCATGGATGATTGTATCTTCGACTTCCTGCTCCGGAAGGTCAATCCTGGTGTTTATGCGAAGCTTGAAATCATAGCATTCGGTCTTCCCGTCGTCTGTCTGCCGTTTCTTATAGACGCATACACCCAGGAAGGTCTTAGCATCACTGAGTTCAATGGGAAGCTTGGGGAGTTGACCGGCAAACATCTGCTGGTTGAACTCCTCAAACTTCTTCTCGACATATGGTATACTAGCCTTCATCAATTCTCTCCATCATCCTCACCGAAGACGGCTGTCCAGTCAATGGTGCATTTCCTCAGTTTAAGAACCTTCTTGACCAAGTAGACAATGATCCATTGGGTAATCGTTTCGTCTCTGAATTCCGTGCCCTCCATGTCCTTATCTATGATAGTGTCTGAGCCATGGATAAGAACGGCTTTCGTATCGCGGTCGATGAGGTCCCCCTCCTCATTGAGGGTTCCCTCGGGAACCGTTACCCACTTGTGAGATTCGAACAACTCGAGAAGGATTGCATCCGCACCGGCATCGCGTCCGTTGCGAAGAAGCATATACTTGTATGGCCTGAGAACAAAGGGGAATCGTTCTCCGTTTCGGGAGTATACGCCATGATCATGCCGTATATCAAACGGGACATCCGGATTCAATGCCCAGTCTCCATTCTCGTCTTTCACGAGGTAACGGCTGGCCGTTGTGGCCTTAAGGGCTCTAGTCTCAACAGGACATTCTTCATCTGAGTACTCCGATCCTTCAGCACCGAAATGCTCTTCGAGGTCTCCCTTGTATGTCAAGGAAAGGACGTCATTGGGGTCAATACCCTCAAGGATATCGGATGTGTCCACGACGGCGACCTTGTTCTTCTTGCTCTGGTCCAATGCGAACATGACTGGAGAGATGTTATTCTGCGTAAGAAGGACCGGCCAATAGAACGGCGCATTATTCCATCCGATGTTTTCACCGGTAGCGGGATCGATGCACTTCGATCCGTTCTGCCTCAAGAACATGACCACAGGAATGTCCTGGGCCTTCAACCTGGAAGGAGTCAGATCTGTGCGGCCATCCTGAGGAGCATCGATGAATCCGCCGTTCGCTCTCACCCTGGTCATGTTACGGTTTGTACGATGAAGGACATATACCTTGTCATCACTCTTGGACGTACAGTATTCCAGGGCGCACAGGAGTTCCTTGATGTCATTCTTCCGATCCGTGTTATAGAACTTCTCATCATAAACATAAGTCGTTTCAATGAGCTTGAGAATATCCATAACCGTTTTCTTGTCCATGAGGAAGAAACCATCGGAATCCTTGTTCCCATAATCAGGAGACTCGGTAATCATCTTGTCAATCCTCTCCACCGTCTTATTGATGGCCGTCTTGGTACCGGTCCAGAATCCGATAGGGACAAATCGCTGCTGCTGTTTGAGCGTAATGGCATTCGACACCTTAATCTTTTGAGAGGCACAAGGCCTGATATCCTTGTCGAATCCGACGAAAACAGCATTGGGCTCGTCCTTATCCTTCCCTTCGATGAACCACTGGCGCAGCTGCTCGTCCAGGTCGTTCATCCGGACGAGGATCTTATAGATCTGCGCTGTCGTATGAAGACGCATCACCGCCATGTCCTCCTTGGAACGGGCTCCATACATACGGGCATGCTGAAGTACCGTATCCTGCTGGAAGCTCTTCGGATTGCGGCCATAGAAGAAGCACAGCATGTTCTGGATAGTGACACCGCGGTCGAGGATGTTTCCGCCAATGAAAATGGTAGCTGCCGTGTCAAGCGTGAGTTCTCCGGTGTCCTCGTCAAGCAGGGTATCCATCTGCTCATCCGAGTTCACCATCTGGACATGATAGTTGTTCTTGCTGGGGTCGAAGATGTTGCGAATCTCATCCATCACATCTTCCTTTGACGGAAGACTGACGCTGATCAGGCCAGCCTCGCGTCCCTTCCTGTTCGACTCGACGAAATCATTGTAAATGGAATCTATGGCAATCCAAATCCTCTGGTCGGACTGGTCTTCATCGACAATCGCACTCTTGATGGATTCAATGAGCCTGTTGACCACACGGCACTGCCAGTCATGGTTCTTCTTGTCGATTTCGACGTGGATGATGGCGCTGGTCTTGTAGTCCTTGTTCTCTGTCGAAGCGACCTGGATCCGCCTGACGGCAGTAGCCATGAAGTAGGAAACCAGGGCATAGGTAAGGCCATAGATATTTCCGGAAGAGACCGCAGCATTCAAATACCTCTTATCCTCGTGACCAAGGACATCTATGCACTTCTGGTCAACCTGATGATACAGATGGCTGTACATGGACTCCGGATCCTGAGAATCCACGAAATACTCCTTCCCGCCGATATACTTGTCGTGAATGGGAACAAGACTGGTGAAACGGGGCTTGAACGGCTTCACGACGTTCCCGTTCAGGTTCAGTTCTCCCTGGGGCTGGAGGTAGAGACAATACGGAGTCGCCGTGACCTGGAGATAGCGGCAGAAATCCGGGATCTTCCTGAAATCGTCAATCTGCTGGGCGATCTTTGCCATCTCGGTCTCTCTAGTCTGCGTAACCGGATTACCATTCTCGTCAGTCAGGGCCTTCAGCCTAACAGAACGATAATTACGGCTGGCGAAATCCGCCTCGTCATCAACGATGAGAACCTTTTTCTTCTTCAGGAACGGGCTCTTGGTCTCGAACATCTCGATCAGATGGTCAAGATTGACGGAATTCTTCTTGCTGACGATTACCGTCTTGCAACCTTCCACCTTGGCCTGCTTGAGGCTCCGCCATACATCCATGATATCATAGATGTTAATTGTCGTACGCTGATCCAGACGGTCGGAAGCCTTGAAGTATTTATAGTCCTTCTTCATCCGCTTGATTGTCTGGTTGACAAGTGCTTTCGTCCCCTTGGTGATGACAATCGCGATATCTACACCCTTGTCGAAAGCGAGGCCGATGATGTCCTCGAAGGTATCCGTCTTTCCACACTGGATCTTGCCAAGAAGAAGGCCCGGTTCTTCCGCATGCTCACCTTCCTGAAGAAGCTGCTCGACAGTGCTTTCAACACACTGCTTTTTCTCTTCTGGCATTACTCCATATGGATAGTTTGCCTTCAGCGTGTCCCAGATAGGGGTCTTGCTGTTTTTCACCACCGCCTTTGCCGCTTCAGCCTCCTCGAACGCCTTCAGTTGCGAAAGCATCCATGGCAACGGTTCCATGCCAATGACTTTCAGCGTCTCAATTGCCTTCAGGCATTCTTCCTTGGTTTTGTAGATTACCTCTTTCATCGTGGTAAGTGTTATTATTGGTGTCAATTAAATCTCATCATGCAGTTTCTTCTCCTGGAAGGAATACCACCTGAACCAGATCGGGAGCCGATACATGTCCCTCAGTTTCTTGAGGTAGGCAGCATCCTTTTCATCCGGTTTTTCTGGGCCGACAATGATGAGCTTCTTGGCCCTGGTCGACATGTGGTCATAATGAGAATACTCCATGATCTGGCCCATCGCTTCTCGGATGCTCTGCTTGGCGGATGAAGTCTTGATCTCGAAATAATGCCAATCACCTGTATCCTTCGTCTTCCCTTTGATATCCACGCGTCTGCCTCCTGGTAGGGAAGTGTCTCCCTTCTCGACATAAAGATGGACGTACTTGTCCTTCAGCAGCTCATATACGGCGTTCTGAATCTTCTTGTGCAGCGGATCGATCAGAATCGTACCTTCCCTGGTAGTACGCCGGATGGTGCTGGTATCCAGCGACTGGACTTTCCCTTCTTCGTCAAGAAGAAAATCGAAATCGCCCTTTTTGTCCATCAGGTTGTACCGATGCCCCAGGCTATCCGCCTTGATGATCGGCTGGTTGGAATAGTTGATGCTCGCGTCGGAAAACTTGAATTTGACGTTGAACATCCACTCCGGCTTGAATCCGGTCACTTTCCCGCCAGCAAAGCGAACGTCTTCCTTCATCTCTTCAAGCCAGCCGTGCTCCTTGTAGTAAGCGTAAACCGCCTTGCTTTCCTTCGGAGTGACACCGATAGCATTCCGGAGACATCCAATATATACCTTCTGCCTGTCGGGAGTAATGGCAAACAGGTGTATGTCATAAACCTGTCCGACATGCTTGCCGCTTTCAACGTTCATCGGCTGAAGGAATCCATAGTGGTATCCGTCCGGCATCACCCGGGTATCGTCCAACAGCCATTCCTCGTGGCCGAATCCGACACTCTTCTCATAAGAACTGTCAGCACGGGACTTGCCCTCACTTCCGGAAGGCCGCTTCCAGTCATGCGTGTTCCAACATATTCTTGCTATCTTTTCCATATGTATCCTCTTTCGTTTGCAAAGTAAAACGTCATTTGTGCAGTCATTCTGCATCGATGGAGTATTTCTTCATAAGATTCGAAAAAGTCTTCTCATTCTCAGTCATCTGAGCCCTGAATTCATCATATGAACCGGCAGCTTTATGAATTGGGATGCCGTATATCGATAGGGTAGATCCGCTGTTCTTCAGATGGGAAGTTGGAATCGTCTTCTGCTGTTGCTCCAATGGCACCACAAAACCACCCCTACTGGCTTTCAGGTTGTCCATGTAGGTAATCAACTGATGGATGTCTTCCCGCTCGACCTTGGACACTTTTTCGTAACTACCTAGTCTCTTATATTTAGCATCCAGGACAAAGTCCTTCTTATAGAAGTCCGGGTATCTGATACCGCTCCTATGCTTCTTTCCAGACTCATCAACATCTTCGAATAGATAGATGCCTCCCTTTCCAACCCTGTTTTCGGGATGCCTGAATTCGAGCTCTCTGAGGATGGTGTTAACGTACTCTTCCCACAGCCATGCGCCATCGAAGAGGATGCCGCAGATCTCGTCCTCGCTTTCTCCGTATTTAACTTCCTCCATCCTGAGAATCTGAATGCACAGGCTTTGGAGTGGCTTGTATTCCGTATAATAAGGATGGACCTTCGGACGCAGGTTCTTTTGCACGATTGCGTTCCGTTCGTTTTTGTTATAAGATGGAGTATGGGAAACAATGAGTTTTACATTCTCCTTTGTCTCCTGGTCCAGGTTAAGCACAGCCTGACCATATTTCTTGCCCCCCATGAACTCGATAGTATGACGGATGAGCTCAGTCATATCATTGTCATGGGTGTATTCCCGGGTAGAATATGCAACGTTTCCGGCGAAAGGCATGTCACGCCTTATGAACCTGCCAACGTCAACCGGCCCCTTGACTCTTGAATCATCATGTTCGAAATGCCGGTACTCCCTATACACGCCCTGGCGAAGCGCAGATTTGAGAAAATAGGGGAACATGAACATGATAAAATCAAACACATCCTCCTTCTCATTGTTGTGATTCAGGTCAAACAAGTTGAATGAGAGCACGCGCTGGAGCATGTAGTGAAGGAAGTAATCATCCCTCCCTTCATCGAACCGAGACTGGATCTTCACCTGAAGGTTCCCGACCCCGATGAAGCCCATGATGTTGCCTGTCGTTATCCGGACCTTTTCCGGATCCCCGGTATTCTCGATGGTTAGAACCGATGACTCGCCGATCCTGTCGTCAGAAGACTCGATGTCATAAGGGAAGACGAGAAGGTTCTCGTTCTCCCTGCACAGTTCGGCCACGGTCTTGCTGGCGATAGGGAACAGCGCGGAGACATCCTTCCTTTTGAAGGTGTTCTCCGCAACCTTTGCAGCGTTGTTATCGGTCAGTTCAATTCTCATCTACAAGTTCAATCGTGTCTTCCTTGGTTTCGTCATTCCCGAAATATGCCTGGCGGAATCTCTCAAGGATATCTTCCGATTTCCTGAAGCCTCTAAGGTACTCTCTGAGAAGGGGCTCAAGACTCATCATCCACAGCTTATCGAAACTACTTCCGTAATCATTAAGCTTGAGGAAATAGGCCGGACCTATCATATAGGCTCTACCAAGACCGTCCGTAGAGGAAATCTCAGCATTTAATCGCTTCATGACGGCTTTTGCTTCATCAGCAAGTGAACCTAGAAGATCGAGCAGGTCCTGCGTGTCATCCGGAGTAACCTCCTTCCAAGTGAATCGGCGTCGCATCGCAAAGTCCATACTCTCCACCGAACGGTCAATGTCGTTCATGGTAGCAAGGATATAGACATTCTCCGGGACAAAGAATC
>JAEEGL012675622.1_pt1 | contig 16669 bp, 12 predicted proteins | sample 9134231 | NCBI WGS metagenome assembly JAEEGL01 (sample SAMN16246548, study PRJNA631951) | gut metagenome | biome: gut microbiome; feature: rumen; material: fiber-attached | host: Bos | place: Iran: Karaj | collected 2018-10 | reverse complement strand
CGCAACCGCTGCCTTTTCCAGGTTGCCACCGCACTGCTGCAGCTTTTCCTCGAACTTTTCACAAAGGGTGAAAGCGTCAGCAACGCTTCCTGCGAAACCGACAACGACTTCGCCGTTATACAGCCTGCGGACTTTTTTTGCTGTGGTTTTGAAAACCGTATGTTCTCCCATGGTAACCTGTCCGTCTCCGGCAATGGCAGTTTCATTCCCCTTTTTAACGGCGCAGATGGTTGTACCTCTGAAAGGACTGGACACTATTTATTCCCTCCTGTCTGGTTTTGGATGGTTCTGATGCAGGACAATGCTTTCTGGGCAACGGCTTCATACCGGTCCTGCTTTTTCTTCAGCCGTTTTTCACCCGGAATGACGGGCAGCGGGTCAATCAGGCCGAAGGAGCAGTTCATCGGCTGGAAATTCGGATTGGGGGTGGAAACATGCTTTCCCATGGCGCCGAGCGCGGTGCAGGATGGGAAAACAGGAATATCTGTTTCATTCAGTTCAGCGGCAAGCGTCATGCCTGCCACCAGACCGCTGCCGGCACTCTCCACATAACCTTCCACACCGGTAATCTGTCCGGCAAAGAAGCATTGCTTCCGGCTGATCATCTCAAAGGAAGCGTTCAGGAATCCGGGACTGTTCAGGAAAGTGTTGCGGTGCATTACGCCGTAGCGGGCGTATTCTGCATGCTCGAGCCCGGGAATCAAACCGAAGACCCGCTTCTGTTCGCCGAATTTCAGCCGGGTCTGAAATCCAACCAGGTTGTACATTGTGTCCGATGCGTTATCCTGCCGGAGCTGAACGACGGCGAAAGGCTCTTTTCCGGTTCGCGGATCAGCCAGCCCTACGGGCTTCATCGGGCCGAATGCGGGTACCATAAATCCCCGTTTGGCCATGCTTTCGATGGGCATGCAGCCTTCAAAAACACGGTTTTCCTCAAAGCCGTGGATCTCCGCGGTTTCAGCATTGATCAGTTCGTTGATGAAAACCGTGTATTCTTCTTCTGTCATGGGGGCGTTCAGGTAGTCGTTTCCCCGGTTATAACGGCTGAGACGGAAAAGCTTTGATTCATCCAGGGATTCCCTGAACACAATGGGTGCAGCAGCGTCATAGAAATTCAGTGTGCTCATGCCGGGAAGATTCCTGATCACCTCGGCAAAGGCGTCGCTGGTCAGCGGACCAGTGGCTATAATGACCGGACCGTCAGGAATACTGACAGCTTCTTCATGGATCTGTTCAATCAGCGGATGCCCGGTAATCGCTTTTGTCACATGGGCGGAAAAGGAATCCCGGTCCACCGCAAGCGCACCGCCGGCAGGAACTTTCGTCTCATCGGCGCACCGCATAATCAGGGAACCGAGAATACGCATTTCTTCCTTCAGCAGGCCGACGGCGTTGGTCAGCCGGTCACCCCTGAAACTGTTGGAACAGACAAGTTCAGCAAACTGTTCGGAATGATGGGCCGGTGACATTTTATGCGGCTTCATTTCGATCAGCCTGACATGGATTCCCCTTTCAGCCAGCTGCCAGGCGGCTTCACATCCGGCGAGACCGGCGCCGATGACTGTGGCTGAACGGTCACTCATTGTCTTCTTCCCCGCTTACTGCAACCACTTTTTTGAAGCGGCAGTTTTCGTTTGTACACAGATGAATGGTTTCACCCTTGTTGTTTTTCTTTTCAATCATATAGGTTCCGCATTGCGGGCATTTTTCATTGGCGGGTTTGTCCCAGCTGACGAAGTCGCATTCCGGATATCCTTCACATCCGTAGAATTTCCTGTTTTTACGGCTTGTTTTTTCAAGCAGACGCTTGCCGCATACCGGACAGGCAGCGTCAATGTAAGTCAGGATGGGCATGGTGTTCCGGCATTCAGGGAAATTCGGGCATGCGAGGAAACGGCCGAATTTGCCCATTTTATAGACCATCATCGCGCCGCACTTGTCGCAGGGGACGTCGCTGACATCATCCTTGACTTCCACTTTTTCAATCTCTTTTTCCGCAACGGAAAGCGTTGAAATGAAATCAGGATAGAATTCCCGGAGGATCTGTTTCCAGTCACACTGGCCTTCTTCCACTTCGTCCAGTTTTTCTTCCATTTTGGCGGTGAATTCCGTGTCAACGATCTGGGTAAAGTACTTTTCCATCATCTCGGTCACCATGATGCCGAGTTCTGTCGGGAACAGACGCTTCTTTTCCCTGGATACGTATCCGCGCGCAATAATCGTGGTAATCGTCGGCGCATAAGTGGAAGGCCGGCCGATTCCGTTTTCCTCAAGCGTCCGGACAAGGCTTGCTTCGGTATAACGGCTCGGGGGCTGGGTGAAGTGCTGGTCGGTATTAACCTGTTTTACGGAGATCTTCTGTCCTTCCTTCAGGGCGGGCAGCGTCATCTCCACATTGTCTTCGGATTCATCTGTCCCCTCTTCATACAGGGTGGTAAATCCGGCAAAGATCTTATGTTCGCCGTAAAACCGGAGACCGATCCGCTTGTCTGTAATCTCGGCAGACAAGGTTTCATAGACGGCAGGAGCCATCTGGCTGGCCACAAAACGGTTGTAAATCAGCCTGTAGAGCATGAACTGCTCCCGGCTCAGGGAATTCTTGATGGAATCGGGCGTACGGGTAACATCTGTCGGCCGGATGGCTTCATGGGCGTCCTGTGCGTTCTTGCGGCCCTTGAACTCGTTTTTCTCTTTCGGCAGGTATTCCTTGCCGTATTTTTCCGGAATGAAGGCACGAAGGGCCGTCATGGCGTCATCGCTGATCCGGACGCTGTCGGTACGGATATAGGTCACCAGACCCTGGGCGCCTTCTCCTTCCAGGTCTACGCCTTCATACAGCTGCTGGACAACCTGCATCGTCTTGGCTGTGGTGAAGCTGAGTTTTCTTCCGGCTTCCTGCTGCAGGCTGGAGGTGGTGAAAGGCGGCGCGGGCTGCCGTTTCTTTTCCTTTTTTCTGATATCAGTAACCGTAAAATCTCCGGATTCAATCAGTGCCCGGATCTGCTCGGCCTCGGTTTTGTTGCTGACTGGTGTTTTCTGGCCGTCCAGGGTTGTAAACCTGGCACTGAAGGTAGCCGGTTTCTTTTCTCCTTTGACAGTGCAGTCAGCGGTGATGTCCCAGTATTCTTCCGGAATAAAATTGTCAATTTCACGTTCGCGTTCAACAACCATGCGGGTTGCAACGCTCTGTACACGGCCGGCTGATAAGCCCTTTTTCACTTTCACCCAAAGGAGCGGGCTGATTTTGTAACCCACCAGCCGGTCCAGTGCACGGCGGGCCTGCTGGGCGTCAATCCGGCCCATATCGAGTTTTCTTGGCTTTTTGATCGCAGCCTGAACCGCTTTCTTGGTAACTTCGTTGAATTCAATCCGGCAGGGAGATTTTTCATCCACACCCAGCACGTGAAACAGATGCCAGCTGATGGCTTCCCCTTCGCGGTCAGGGTCTGTCGCGAAGTAGATCTGGGAAGCGTTCTTTGCTTCCTTACGGATACGGCTCAGGATGTCGCCTCGTCCGCGGATCGTGATGTATTTCAGATCAAAGTCGTGATCGATATCCACACCAAGCTGGCTCTTGGGCAGATCGCATACATGTCCCTGGGAGGCTTCCACCTTGTATCCTTTGCCCAGATACTTGCTGATGGTCTTGGCCTTTGCAGGGGACTCCACGATAATCAGTTTCTGTTTGTTGGTTGCCATTGTATCTATCTCCTCCGGGATGGATTAATGCTTCAGCTGATATTGTTTACCGGGCAGGGCTTCAATAATGCCCCGGATCTGAAGGATCGTGAGTGTGCTCATCAGTACGGAAGGATTCATCCCCGTACAGTTTATAAGCTGCTCAAAGCTCAGAGCCCCCGGCTTCAGTGCTTTCATGATTGTTTCTTCTTCCGGCGTGGAGGGCTTATATCCCTGCACGCATTCGCTATTTTGCCTTACTGCGGAAGGATTGTCAAGCCAGTGAAGATCTTCAAGGATATCATTGGCACTTGTGAAATAAAGACCGCCTTCCCGCAATAGCTGATGATTTCCTTCAAAACAGTCTGAGGAGGGATCGCCCGGATAGACGAAAACATCCTTCCCCTGCTCCAGCGCATGATTGACCGAGGTCATACTGCCGCTGCGGATTCTGGCTTCCATCAGGATCAGTGCCCGGCTCAGCCCCACAATAATACGGTTCCTTACAGGAAAATGCCAGCCCAGCGCCTTTTCACCCGGTGCGTATTCACTGATGATCAGTCCGTCCCCGGCCAGAATGTCGTCATGGAGAACCCGGTTATCTGCCGGATAAACGCGGTCCAGGCCGTTCCCGACCACCGCGATTGTCAGCCCTTTCCCATCCAGGCATCCCCTGTGTGCGGCGGCGTCAATGCCGCAGGCCAGTCCGCTGATGACGGTTATGCCCTTTCTGCCCAGGTCTTCCGCCAGTTTACCTGCGGCTTTCTGTCCTGTATAGGAAGCGGCTCTGCTGCCCACAATGGCCAGGGATCTGTCCCTGAGGCAGTCCATGTTTCCCTGCAGGAACAGGATGGCGGGAGGATCATGGATTTCATGCAGTGAAGCTGGGAAAAGCGGATCTGTAAAAATCAGGGATCTGATTCCATGACTGTCCATGACCTTTTTGTATTTTTCCAGGTTTTCCTTTGCTCCTGTGGAATACAACACCTGATAAAACCGCTGGGAAATGAGCTCTTTCAGTTCCACGTCATTCCGGCAGACGGCCTGATGGCATGCTTCAGACGTACCGTAACGGTCCAGCAGCTTTCGGACTGCGGAAGCCGGCATACAGGCGGAAGCAAGCCATGCGTCATATTCGTATCCGTATTGCGGCACAGGATTCATCTCCAATACTTCTGGTCAAGTTCCCGATACTGAACAGCTTCCGCAATATGTGCGGAGGAGATCGTCTCTTCCCCGGCCAGATCGGCAATGGTTCTTGCTACTTTCAGGATTCGCTGGTAGGCACGCATGCTCAGGTGCAGGGAATCAACTGCGGCGTTCAGAAGGGCGGTTCCTTCAGCGTCCGGCGTGCAGAACTGTTTTACTTCTGCGTTGGAAAGCTGTGCGTTGCAGTATTTTCCCGTCCCTTCATATCGGTTCAGCTGGATTTCCCGAGCTTTGCGTACTCTGGCAGCAACCACGGCGGATGATTCAGACGGCTGGGAATCATTGATTTCATTGATGGGTACAGAATCCACTTCAATCTGAAGGTCTATTCTGTCCAGCAGCGGACCGGAAACACGGTCCAGGTATCTCCTGATTTCCGGAGGCGTACATCTGCATGTGCGCCGGTTGCTCCCGTAAAACCCGCAGGGACAGGGATTCATGGCGGCAACCAGCATAAAGGAAGACTGATACTGGGCCTGGCGCCTGACCCTTGCAACGGATACGATTCCGTCTTCCAGCGGCTGCCGGAGGGCTTCCAGTGCGCTTCGGCTGAATTCAGGCAGTTCATCCAGGAACAGTACGCCGTTATGTGCCAGGGAAACCTCACCGGGTTTGGCATCCTGTCCGCCGCCGATCAGGGAGGCAACAGATGCGTTATGGTGCGGCGCACAGAATGGCCTGTTAACCATCAGTCCTTTTCCCGCCTGCAGTTTTCCGCAGATGGAATGGATCCGTGTGGTTTCAAGGGATTCTTCAAAAGTCATCGGAGGCAGGATTCCGGGTATGCATCGCGCCAGCATGGTTTTGCCGCTGCCGGGTACGCCGATCATCAGCATGTTATGGCCGCCGGCTGCGGCCACTTCAACGGCCCGCCGGGCGCCTTTCTGGCCTTTGATCTGGGCCATGTCCACCGCAGGAACCGCTTCGTTTTTCAACGCTTCAAACGAAACCTGCTTTTGCTCTTCCAGTTCTGCTTTGCCCTCAAACCAGGCAATCACCTGCCTCAGGTGAGAAACGGGAAGAATCCGGATATCCTGGATGCAGGAGACTTCACAGGCGTTTTTCTCCGGCAGGATCACTGTGCCGATGCCGTTTTCCTTGGCGCTGATGACCATGGGCAGGGCGCCGTTAATGGGCTGTACGCTTCCGTCCAGGCTGAGTTCTCCGAAGAGCGCCACGGATTTCAGGTCTGCCGGCGGATCAGGGATCAGGATGCCGTCAGCAATCATCATGCCCACTGCAATCGGCAGGTCGAAGGAAGGGCCTTCCTTCTTTGTGTCTGCAGGGGCCAGGTTGACTGTGATTCTTCTGGGATTCATTTGCTTTCCGCTGTTGATGATGGCCGCGTTGACCCGGTCCTTGCTTTCCTTCACGGAAGCGTCTGGAAGGCCGATGATTTCAATACCGGGCATGCTTTCTGTGCCGAACACTTCCACATGAACCTGGTAACCGTTCACACCTGTCACGCCGAAACTCAGCAGACTTGCCATGATTCCCATTGCGGTTGATTCCTCCACTGGTCAGTTTTGATTCCTCTGAAAGCAGTGCATGCGATGATTACGGGTTATACCAGATTCTCAGCAGATGGTTTCCAATGTCAAGCCAGCCTTTACAGACATTCAGGCCGCAGGCGTACGGGAAAAGAATGATAAAGAACACGGCTGCTGCAATCGCAAAAGCTGCGGCAAACAGACGGAAGTAAAGCCTGTATTTCGGGTCGTCCTGATCAAAGGATACCGCAATCGCAGTCATGATGAACGGTAGGCTTGCGAAATAATGGTATATATAGGTTCCTCTGGGAACCAGCACCCAGGGCAGATACTGGGCCAGAAAACCGATCAGGATAAAGGAATAACGGAAATCGGAACTGCCAGTCCGGATATGCCAGAGGTAATCAGTACCTTCCAGCTGGTATCTTCTGGTCTGTGCGAAGCGGAACAGGCAGTACGCAAGCGCAGCCAGTCCACCGTACCAGATCACGGGATTCCCGAAGCAGAAGATACTGTTCCGTTTTGTAAATCCTGCCGGGATGTATTCCTGTGAAGCGTAATACATGGGTTTGCCGATGATCGGCCACTCCCACCAGGGAGAATAGAAGGGATGATTCATTCCCAGCCCCGGTTCACTGTGATAATTGAACATACCGATCTGGGCTTTGATCACTTCTTTGATATAATCTGTCAGGCTGGTAATCCTGCCGGACAGATAGGCAAAGTATGGAATATAAGACAGCAGATAAATGATCACAGGAATCAGGATAAAGAACAGGATACACCAGAGGCAGAGGATCAGCGTCCTGCGCAGTGCGGAACGGAGCTGATCAGCGTCCGCTTTGGAAGCACTGCGGATGACCCGGTAGCAATGGGTGAAAAAGAGGATCGCAAGTCCGGCTCCGGCGTAAATACCGATCCATTTGCTGGCAATGGACAAGCCCATGAACAGACCGCTGAACAGCAGCGGAAGGATGGCTGCGGACTTCTTCTCCTTCAGGTAGTCGGTCTGGATAAAACGCAGCATGAAGAAGTATTCGAAAATGATAAACAGTACAGGGAAACTGTCGATTGTTGCAATCTGGGTCTGTGTCAGGTGCTGGCAGTCCAGCGCCATCAGCAGGCATGCCAGGGCGGCTATACCGGTTTTCTTACTCAGCTGTTTGACAAGCAGGTACATCCCGGGCAGCATCAGGATTCCGGCCACCGCTCCGGCAAAACGCCAGCCGAACGGACACATTCCGAATGCAGCAATGGAAAGGCTGATCAGGATTTTCCCGAGGGGCGGATGGCTTGTTTCATAGGGTGCTTTTCCGTGAAGGAATTCAAAGCCTGTTCTTGCGTGATAGATTTCATCAAAATAGCTGCTGTTCCACCAGCCGGGCTGTGCTGCAGCTTCAGTGGTTTCCTGGCTTTCCGGGAAAGCGGGCAGCCGTTCCAGTGTATCCTGTTCGTCAATCAAAGACGCGGGATCGGAATACAGCACAGATTCAGGTTCTGCCCCTGTCTGATCCAGTATCCGGACAGGCAGCACTTCTCCGTCCTCATTGCGGAAAAGCACTTCATTCAGCGTCAGGCCGATATAATGAGCTTTCAGTTTCACATATCTTCCGCTGAAGCGAACCACATGATCCAGGTTTGAACTCTGGAAAGTCACATTTTCGTTTTCGTCAGTATAGGAAAGAATCACATATTTCCATTTCCAGCACTGCCCCTGATCCATCTGGGCCCAGACGTCGTCTTCCCATTCTTTCCCGTCTTTGCTGACGGAAAAGGAGAAATTGCGGCTGCTGACCTGGCCAAAATAGAGAATTTCGAAATTATCCCTGTATTCACCCAGGTCAAAGACAATCTCCTCTGCCGGGCTGCTGGATGTCCATGCGGTCTGCGGAGCCTTTGTGCTTCCAAGGGTCAGCAGGCTGATTGCGGCATAGACTGCCGTAATGACGGAAAGCAGGATTGTATCACGTTTATTCCAGTGCAGGGAACGGTCAAACCATCGGAAGCTTCTGCGGCTGTCCTGAACTGCTCCCTGATGGATGGTTTCAGCTGTCAGGTTTGTGTCGGTTTCTTCAGCATTCAGCAGGACAGGCTGTTCGGCTGCAACAAGGGTTTCCGGTTCATTGCCCGTCGGAATGCTTTCAGTTTCGACTTCACAGCCGGATATGGATTCAGGTATGGCTGTTTCTTTTTCAGTTTCCGGAACTTCAGCATCAATTTCTTCTGCAACAGGAATGTCCTTGTACAGTTTCGTGCTGAGCCAGACCGCGTACAAAGCGCCGGAAATATTCAGAAGGCTGATCAGATCGGCAAGCACAACCGTATCCGGGTTCAGGTGGCCGAAGGAGGAACCCAGGCGGATGCTGTTGTCCAGTACGATTCCCTCATTGATAAAGGTCGTAACGGAAAACAGCACCAGGACGTAAAGAATACGCCTGTCCCTGAACAGCGTCCAGGCTGCCGCAAACAGGAGCAGCGCAGGGAAAATATAACGTTCGTGCATCTTGACGCCGAAAACGTACAGCAGCACGTAGAGCAGGCCTCCGAGCCACGGGAGGAGACGAATGTCTTTCCGGCGGATTGCGGGAGAAAGGACAATGACAAAGGCGAATCCCATGGCAATTCCGCCGGTCAAAGCCCAGGAAGCCCTTACGAAGGCGCAGATGATAAACGCGCTTGCAAACAGGAAACTGATAAGCGTTTCAATCAGGAGATATTTCTTTTCTTTGGAACAGAAATACCACCACAATCCGTAACCGATGCAGAGCAGTCCCAGCAGGACAGGAGCAAGGATATGGGCTTCATTCGCAATGGCGTTCCAGTTCCCGCCAAGGATATAGTAGAAGTTGGCGGTGTTGACCGTGGCGTAGGGATAGGATTCCAGGGTGCGTTTATACAGATTGATCAGCCAGTCCCAGTTCTGCCGGAGGCTGAAGGGAATCACGCCTGCGGCAAGTGTCAGAATACTGATCACGGTACCGTACAGGATCGGTTTGCGGGATTCCGGCTTCCGGAAATAGGTAATCAGGATGTATATCAGCCCCAGCGGCCCGAGCATCAGCGCCTGCGGTTTGATCAGCACTGCGATTACGTACAGCGGCAGCGCTGTCATCCACTTCCCTTTCACGGCCATTACAGAGACAGCCAGCAGGAGCAGGCACAGTACGCTGTCCATCTGTCCCCACGCGGCACTGTTCAGGATGGCGGCAGGGTTGAATAAGGACGCAATCAGGAAGAAATAAGGGGCATATCCGGATGTTTCATGCTCCCTGACCATCAGCCGGTAGACAATAAAGCAGCCGATGAGGTCACACAGACAGGGCACAAACCGGAAAATGACCCGCTCCAGCATGGGTCCGGCATGCAGAAGCCTGGATATATCAGAATTCAGGGCCAGCACATAGGTGTACAGCGGCGGATAATCACAGAAATTGGTGTCCTGGTAGAATCCTGTCGGTCCGGAGTTCGCCATGGTCTTTCCCCAGCTCAGGAAGCAGTTCACGTCAACCATGTATCCTTCAACCAGGGAGCTGATAAGGATCCGGAGAACAAGCGCCGAGAAAAACAGAGCGGAAAGCAGATACGGAGAAATTTTCCGGCTGATTGTAATCTGCTGTTTTTTACGCTGCTCATAATGATAGACAGCAAGCAGCGCAAAGGCGGTATATACAAGGCTGATCAGGATCAGCCAGGCTGTGGCCGGAATGGCTTGCAGCGGATCCTCATATTCGTCGTCGTTATAGGAATCGGCGGATTCCCGGTACCACATGTCAGCCACCAGATCGCCGGGTACGCTGTCTACTTTGGTCAGGGACAGGTTGGAGAAGGAGGCTTTACCGGAGCAGATGCCGCTGTATCCGCCCAGCCGGGCAAAAACAACGATATAGTCCTGGTCCGGTCCTGTTTCACCGTAATATTCGATGTATTTCCATTCGCCTTCTGTATCGTATACCTTGTCGCTGAAAGCGTATATGCCCTCAATGCTCAGGTTGGCGCCTAGGCCGCCCTCAATGCCGCTGGCACGGATGTATCCGCTGAACTTGTATAGGGAATCCGGCTCAACTTCAACAGCCTGGGCAAAGCGGGCGTCATTTTCAGCGATATTCTGTATAGTGATGACGTGCTCATGTCCGGAATCGCCTTCAGATACACCGAATACTGTATAACCGGCATCCAGGTAATATGCGTCGGTAAACCAGTATTCAGGCATCCCGTCGCTGTCCAGCTCAGAGAAATCGGCGTTTTGAAGCAGGTTCTCCCCTTCAGCGCAGCCTGCTGGAACAAGGGCAAAAGCCATCAGAAAAGCAATCAGGAACAGTATAATCCGTCTGGATAAAACCAATCAACAACGCATCCTTTCATTAACGGTAAAACATGCCGCCCGGCTGAAATGCATTGGGGACATACAGCATATCGTCCGGATGAACTTCTATAACATCAAAACGAACAGCTTTTCCAAGCCATTCCCTGCGCATCAGATAAAGGGTCGCCGCCCTGGAAATGCGCCTTTGTTTCTGCAGGTTGACCGTGGCAATACCGGTTCCGGGCAGGGAGGTCATCCGGGTTTTGACTTCCACAAAAACCACAGTATCCCTGTCCAGCATAATCAGGTCAATTTCGCCTGCTTTGGTTTTGTATCTGCTTTCAAGGAGGCGCATACCATAATGCTCCTCCAGCCACTGCGCGGCGATCTCTTCCCCAAGCAGGCCGGTTTCATAGGTCCATTTCATATGAAATGAGTGATGAAGCTTCTGCGGTGGACCGGACAGGGGCCGATCCGTTTCAGCGCTTCGATATGTTCTTTGGTTCCGTAGCCCTTGTTCCGCGCGAATCCGTAATCAGGATAGAGCCGGTCAAGTTCGATCATCTGCCTGTCTCTGATAACCTTTGCCACGATGCTTGCCGCAGCGATGGAATAGGAAGTGGCGTCGCCTTTAATGATGGGCACTTCTTTCCCCTTCAGCCCGAGTTTGGTCACCGCGTCGATCAGGAATATGTCGGCCGGAACATCAGCCGCGGCTTTTCGCATAGCGTTCCGTGTTGCCTCCAGGATATTGATCCGGTCAATCTCTTCCGGAGAAACCTCTCCTACGCCGACGTACAGCGCATTGGCCATAATCTCGTCAAATACTTTTTCACGCCGGCTTTCGCTCAGCTTTTTGCTGTCGTCAATCCAGATGATAAGGGGATCCTCTGGCATAACAACGCAGGCGGTAACGACATTACCGGCCAGGGGGCCGCGGCCGACCTCATCCATGCCGGCAACGACCACGCCAGACTGTCTGTACTGCCTGTCAAATGCCATCAGCTCAGCTGCGTGCTGACTACGGTCAATCATTGTTTTCAGTATCCTCCGTATTGGTTTGCGGCGGTGCTTCAAAAGTAATTCTGCCCAGTTTTCCGGCGCGGTATTCGTCCAGCACCACGCTGCAGCACCGGTCATAGTCAAAGCGTCCGCCCTTCAGGAGCCATCCCCTTCCGGCACATACAGCTTCCAGCAGCTCCGCGCCTTTCAGTCCTGTATCCTTGAGATGGAACCTTTCGGAAACAGTGTCGGGAACCAGGGCGCATAATTCTTCCAGCAGGCTGATGGTCAGTTCTGCCGTGTCCACAATGTCATCCTTTATGGAGCCGATATAACACAGCCTGCGGGCGGAAAGCTGGTCATCCAGCCGGGGCCAGAGCAGGCCGGGTGTATCGAGCAGTTCCAGATATGGGGATATTTTGACCCATTGATTGCTTTTTGTAACGCCGGGGCGATCTCCGGTCTGGGTAATGGATCGGCCGTAAAGCCGGTTGATCATGGTGCTTTTTCCGACGTTCGGGATACCGGCAATCATGGCCCGTACTGTTTTCCGTACACCCTTCTGCAGCGCTTTGTCAACAATTTCCTTTGTCGCCTGTTCAATCAGGCTGACGGTTTCCTTGCCTTTCATCATGCTGGCATTGGTCAGGTGCGCTTCAATCCCCTGTCGGCGGTAATACTGAAGCCAGCGCTTGTTCATACCGGGATCGGCCAGGTCGGATTTGTTCATAAAAAGCAGATGACGCTTCTGTGATATCATTTTTGCCAGCTCCGGATTCCTGCTGGAATAAGGCAGCCGGGCGTCGCAAAGTTCAATGATCAGGTCAATTCGTTTAATCTGATCCTGGAGCAGGCGTTTGGTTTTCGCCATATGTCCGGGATACCAGTTGATTCTGTCCTTGTTCTCGCTCGTTGTAATCACATCCTTATCTGATGGATTATTCCGGTCAGTCCTCTGTATGACCGGGCTCCGTATCCTTCATTTATCTGTTCCCAGAAAAAATCACTTCATTATATTATGAAAAAAAAGACCATCAGTCAAGGCGAACAAAAACAACTCACTGTATGATCTGTACACAGAAAAAAGCAGCCTGATTATCAGGCTGCGGAATCGTTCAGTTTGACGAATTCAAAATCGTAATGTCTTTCCCCGTATTGTTCGAGCCATTGGCAGATAGTTGTTTCAAAGGATTTCCTGATATCCTCCCAGGCCCTGTCTGAATGCTGCTTTTCACTGATGTACTGTTCCCTGCATTTCAGCTTCTGCTCGTTCAACAGCGTCTCAACACTCTTTTCCACTGCTTTGGAGAAAAAATTGTTTTTGTTGATTTCCAGCGCTTCAATTCCGTCATTGAGTACCTCCGGATCCGGAAGCTCAAAAATGATCCTGTCGCTGTCTGTTGTCATAACGACTTTGCTCAGGTCAATGCCGACACTGGCAGTATAGCGATAACGGATGGTGGTTGTACCGACGGTGCCCAGGATGATTACGTTGGTCTTGGCTTCAAGAACGCCTTCTTCATCAATGGTGGTAACTTCGAGCCGCTTGCTTGATTCCAGCTTCTGTTCCAGGATCATGCTCTGGACCCGGATCTCGCCCGTGGCGTCAGGCAGCAGCTGCCGGATCCAGGTACGGGCAAACGGAAGCAGGGCAATCACAATGATGATTACCAGTGCTTTTGAAATCACGGATAATGCCCATTTTCCGGTCTTCTTCATGGTTTTTTCCTCATGCCGCGGTCATCATGGCCAGCAGCGGAATCAGTCCGTAGGTAATCAGGAAATAGAGGACAGTAAGAATGCCTATCAACATAAAAAACATGCTGATAAAGGACATACGGTGCCTTCTTTCTCTTTCCGGTGGCTCGTGAGGCGGACGCCGTTTAAAAAATGGTCTCATCTTACTCACACTTTCTGGTCGTTTGCTGTTTTACTCGGACTGGGAAAGGTCATCCAGATAACCTCTTAACAGCCGGTAAAGCGGTGCGAGAGTACGGAAATCCTTTCGGACTTCCTTCAGGATCCGGTCGGAAAACGCCCACTGCCAGACCGGACTGTATCTGCCGACATATATTTCTCTGCCGGTATACCATGGTTTCAGCCGCTGCGGGATCTCATCCGGAATATCCATTCTCTTGAAAAACGAACCGTTCAGGATCAGTTTGTGTCCTGGAAGATCAAGGTCATCCAGCAATGCCAGGATTCCGTCAGGATTGGCTCTCATGCGCTTCCGGAACAGATCCATCAGTTCACGGTTTTCACCCCATATACCCATTCCCCAGCTCAGTCTGTCCGGACCGAATTCAAAGTAGTAAAACAGGCTCTTATCTCTTGGCTCTCCTGCTCTTCTGAACAGAAACCAGAGATGATCCCTGTAAGGGCTTTTATCTCTGGAAAAACGCGTATCGCGGTGGATGCGCGACAGGCACTTGTAAGGCCGGATCTCCATCAGCGGATCTATTTTCCGCATCTCGTCGCCCAGATCCGTAATCATTTCATAAAACGGCGTCTGGACGGTCTCCACATACCGGTCATGGTTTTCATGAAAGTATGGGGTGTTGTTATGAAACTTAAGGTCCAGAAAAAACTGAACAGTTTCATCGGTAAAGCCTGTAAACATGAGTACTCTCCTGCATTTAGATCTTTTGAATCCTGAAGAACAGGAAACAGACTCCGGTTTATTTTCTGATCACTACAGGTTTGGAACCGGTCATTTCAATGCTCTGCTCATCCGGCTGGCAGACGCCGACGTACAGGGCACAGTGTTCAACGGGAATCCGCTCCCCTTCGGAATCAATCACAGTGTATGTGAGCGGGTCGAGCGGAACGCTGACCGTGCCGGTTTCCCCTGCTTTCAGGCTGATGCGGCGGAAACCGCACAACCGGGAATGGACAGGCGCAAAGGGACTGTCACACTCCACATAAATCTGAACGAGTGCGTCGCCGTCCATCTTCCCGTTGTTGGTAATCTCTGCTGTCACTTCATTGCCGGTTACGGAGGCACTGAGAACCTGATAGGAGGTATAGCTCAGGCCGTAACCGAAGGGATAGAGTGCCTTTCCGGTGAAATACCGGTAAGTCCGGTTATCCATGCTGTAGTCTTCAAAATCAGGCAGATCGCTGATATCTCTGTAGAATGTCAGGGGCAGGTGTCCGCTGAAGTTCTTTTCGCCGAAAAGGAGCTCTGCCAGCGCAGTACCGCCGGCCTGCCCGGGATACCAGGTAAACACTTTCGCGTTGCCGCCCGGAACATTCAGGCTGGAACCTGCAGTCACGACGGTAACCAGTTTTTTCGCGCTTTTTTCGAGCACATCCAGAAGACGACGCTGGGATTCGGGAATCAGCAGGTCCTTTTTGTCTCCGCTGAAATACTCGTTACCTGTATCGCCCTCTTCGCCTTCCAGGCCGGCGTCCAGTCCGACGCAGGCAATTGTCACATCTGCCGCTTCCGCGTACATGGCAGCTTCAGCAAGCCGGTCATCAGCCTGTGCCAGGCCGGAGGTGCGGTCTTTGAACAGGTGGCAGCCCAGGCTGTACAGCACGCGGATGCCATGCTTTTCAGCATACCGGCGGAGGCCTTCAAGGAAAGTTACATACCGGCTGCTGGTTCCGTTGTAATTGCCTTCCAGTGCGGGAATGCTGTCCGCATTGGGGCCGATCACTGCGATGGTTCTGATTCTGTCGGGATCCAGCGGCAGGATGCCGTCGTTTTCAAGCAATACCATGCTCTTCTCGGCAGCTTCCAGGGCCAGGGCGGCATGTTCGTCAGTATCGTTGTCTGTAACGGGAATGTTATCGTATTCACAGTCATCTGCAAACAGGCCGAGCATAAACCGGGTCGTAAACAGCCGCTCACAGGCGGTCGTGATATCTTCTTCGGTGATCAGTCCTTCCTGCAGCGCTTCCAGGATATGCAGATAGGTATTGCCGCAGTTCAGGTCACAGCCGTTTTTCAGCGCCAGCGCGGCGCTTTCCGGTGCTGTAGCCGTTACTTTGTGATTGACATGAAAATCCCTGATTGCCCAGCAGTCGCTGACAACATGGCCTTTAAAACCCCATTTTTCACGCAAGGTCTTTTTCAGCAGGGTTTCACTGCCGCAGGCCGGTTCCCCGTTCACCCGGTTATAGGCGCCCATGACAGACTCAACCTCACCTTCCTGAACGGTAGCTTTAAAGGCGGGCAGGTAGGTTTCATTCAGGTCCTTGGGATTGACGCGGGCGTCAAACTGATGCCGCAGGGCTTCCGGACCGGAATGAACGGCGAAGTGTTTGCTGCAGGCGGCGGTTTTCAGGTATTTTCCTTTTCCCTGAAGTCCCCGGATAAAACGGATACCCAGACGGCTGGTGAGATACGGATCTTCTCCGTATGTTTCATGGCCCCTGCCCCAGCGCGGATCACGGAAAATATTGATGTTCGGGCTCCAGACAGTCAGGCCCTTGTAAATATCCCTGTCACCGTGACGGCTTTGTGCGTTGAATTTGGCACGTGCTGCATCAGAGATAATACCGGCAATTTTCTCCTGCATATCTTCGTCAAACATGGCGGCCAGGCCGATCGCCTGAGGGAATACGGTGGCAGTACCTGCCCGTGCCACACCGTGCAGCACTTCATTCCACCAGTTGTATGCAGGAATACCGAGCCTGTCGATGGAAGGCGCGTCATATTTCAGCTGAGAAGCTTTCTCCTCCAGTGTCATACGGCTGACAAGCTCCTTCGCTTTCGCCGCTGCTTCCGTTCTGTCCCTCATTCTATGATCCTCCGATTCATAAATATCCAATTTATATATATTCCACAATATACAGTATGATTCCTTCCGGTTATCTCAATATATCAGGATATAAAAAAACTGCTGCATCATGCAGCAGTTTTTTCGCACAAATCAGACGCGTTTGACTTCCTTAATCTTGGCTGCCTTGCCCTGACGATCGCGCAGATAGTACAGCTTGGCGCGGCGAACCTTACCGTGACGGATCAGTTCAACATGGT
>JAEEGL017410241.1_pt1 | contig 16670 bp, 15 predicted proteins | sample 9134231 | NCBI WGS metagenome assembly JAEEGL01 (sample SAMN16246548, study PRJNA631951) | gut metagenome | biome: gut microbiome; feature: rumen; material: fiber-attached | host: Bos | place: Iran: Karaj | collected 2018-10 | reverse complement strand
GCTTTGCGCTCACCCCGGGCTGTCATCTGTCGCCACTTCAGGGCGATTTTTATGTGAAATTGCTCGTTGCCGGGGTTACGCGCTCACCCCGGGCTGTCATCTGTCGCCCCTTCAGGGCGATTTTATATGAAATTGCTCGTTGCCGGGGGTTACGCGTTCACCCCGGGCTGTAATCTGTCGCCCATCAGGGCGATTTTTATGTGAAATTGCTCGTTACCGGGGTTACGCGCTTCGCGCTCACCCCGGGCTGTCATCTGTCGCCCCTTCAGGGCGATTTTTATGTGAAATTGCTCGTTACCGGGGGTTACGCGCTTCGCGCTCACCCTGGGCTGTCATCTGTCGCCCCTTCAGGGCGATTATTATGTGAAATTGCTCGTTGCCGGCCGCACTCGACCGGATTTTAATTGTCGCTCTTTAAGTAATTATTTCTGGATACAAGCTATGGCAGCAGAGATACCGTCGAGTGCACAGCTCGTGATGCCTCCTGCGTATCCAGCGCCTTCGCCGAGAGGATACAGACCTTCGATATCGACGGCCTGATACTTGTCATTGCGCAGGATTCGAACGGGTGAACTCGTTCGTGATTCGACGCCAATAAAGCTGGCATCCTGAGTGATAAAGCCGTGCATTTGACGATTGAATACCGGGAGAGCGGCTTCGAGCGCAATGCATATTTTTTTCGGCAATACAGCATGAAGATTACTGGGATGTGTTCCCGGTGAATAGGTCGTTTTTGGGGAAACGGACGGCGTCTTATGGGCGATGAAATCCGTCATGGATTGAGCCGGTGCGAATGCCGGCGGACAATTCATGGCAGCTTTTCTTTCGAGAGTACGAATCCATTGCAGGCCGCCGAGCGGCCCTGATGGGAACATGTCGGGCGTGACCTGTACGACGAGTGCAGCATTGGCAAAACGGCCATTTCTGTGACTTCCGCTCATGCCATTGACCACGCGTGTGTTTTCTGACGTCTGCGAAGCGACGACGCGGCCGCCGGGACACATACAGAATGAAAAAACGCTGGGCAATTTGTCATCATTGAAGCGGACTGCATATTCAGCCGGCGGCAAGAGAGGATGATTGGCATAGCGGCCATACTGAATTTGATTGATCAGTGCCTGCGGATGCTCGACCCGGACACCGACTGCGAGCGGCTTGGGTTCCATGGCAACGCCATGGTGCAGAAGGCTGTTGAACGTGTCGTCTGCACTGTGTCCGATACAGAGGAATACGGCATCTGCGGGATGAAAATCCCCATTGACGATGATGCCCCGACAACGTCCGGACTCGATTTTGAAATCATCGACGCGTTGTCCGAAATGATAGCGAATACCCCTGGATTCGAGCCATTTTCGCATTTCGACGAGGATTGGAGTCAGACGGTCCGTGCCGATATGGGGATGTGCCTCGTACAGAATAGAACTATCTGCGCCGAACTGAACAAACCTCTGCAGGATGTGCGGAATGTATTTCGACTTCGTGCGCGTCATGAGCTTGCCGTCGGAATATGTACCTGCACCGCCTTCGCCGAAACAGATATTGCTTTCGGGATTCAGCACGGCATTATGCATCAGACCGGCGACGTCGCGCGTGCGTTCGGAGACCATTTTTCCGCGTTCAAAGATTTCGACTTTGAATCCGGCTTCGGCGAATGTCATTGCAGCAAACAATCCCGAAGGTCCTGCGCCGACGATGGCGATGTGGGGCGGTGATGTTCTTTTGGCGAATGAGGGGAGCCGAAAATCCGGAGCAGCGACGGTGCATCCTTTTTTTTCGAGCTGGAATGCGAGCATTTTGTCACGCGGCGAGATTTCGATGTCGAGAATTGCCTGAAATTTTGGTCTTTTCTGACGGACATCGAGGCTTCGTTTGTGGAATTTCCAGTCGAGTATGGCGGATTTTGGGATGCCGAGCTGTCGTGCTGCAGAGCCGGGAAAATCGCCGGCCTCATCGAGAGAAAAGAACAATTGTGGCGTAAAATAGTGCATATTGATTTGATTTTATTAAAGAAAATATGAAACGAAGCATCCGCTCCCATCCCAATGCTGTCGCGAATGAGGCAACTTTTCTCTAAAATCCTCTTTCCCAACGGAGCAGAGAGAATATTCAGAAACTGATGGCCCATTCGGTCATCGGAGCTGCTGGGCGCATTTATCAAAAAAATGTTTATTCTGCCAGAGAATGCACTGGAATTTCGGGATTTTATGCAGCATGTCACAGCGGATGCGGCGCGTATCTCGCCGCAAAGGCGGATAGCGCCGCATGACCGGGCGTATGCGATGCGCATAGCCCGGTCGGCAGGCCGCAGCGCAGCAAGGCCAGCCCCTTATGCCACAAAGCAAAACCAGCATGTGACAGCCCCGATCCAGAGGATGAACCCGACAGCGGCCTGGATGAAGCGTTTTTTCCAGTTATCGGGCCCGATAAAGCAGTCTCTTCTTGTCGTATATCCCAGCCATTCACGGGAGAGTGTGAGGCTCCAAACGGAAGTTGAGAGCGGCAGCATGAGGCATGACCAGGCGATGAGAATCAGAGCAGTGTGGCGCGACGGGATGAATAAAGATGCAGTGATTCCCAGGATCCAGATGGCGAAGAGGAGTTTTACACGAATCAGATTTGGTGCGGAAACCTGTTCGATATCCGTGTTATTTTGAACGGGACTCGTGTTGAGAATGTGGAACGAAGCTATCCAGAGGACGAATAATGTTCCCCAGACTGCCGGAGAAAAGATCCAGATTCCGCGCGTCATGAAGAGCATGCCCAGGATTCCGGCGGCGTAGAGCAGAGCGAATATCCTTTTGAATCGGAGCTGTGCGAGAAAGCAGGCCGCGAAAGTGACGATGGCGGTCGGCAGGAAAACGGGCAGGAAAGCGGATGAGAGGCCGGGAGAGAACGCGAGCCACCACATGCAGAGCATGATGAAGCAGCATGTGATGGTTCGGGACAGACTGGTCATTGAGCAAATTGTTTGAGGCGTTCAATAATGAGATCGAGCGCGATCAGGTTGTTTCCGCCTTCGGGGATAATGACATCAGCGTAACGTTTGGAGGGTTCGACGAATTCAAGGTGCATCGGTCGAACGGTTTTGTAATACTGTTTTCGGATCGAGTTGAAATCGCGCCCGCGTTCTCTCATATCGCGGCGAATTCTGCGGAACACGCGGATATCCGCGTCGGTATCGACGAAGATTTTGATATCGAGCATTTCGCGCAGAGGTTCGAAACAGAAGAGCAGAATGCCTTCGACAACGATGACGGGCAGGGGATCGATATGGATCGTTTCGTTTGGCAGGCGGGAATGTGTTTTAAAATCGTAGAGAGGGACGTCGATGGACTGACCATTTTTCAGGGCCTTGAGATGTTCGACGAGGAGTTCGCTTTCGAGGCTCGAAGGGTGGTCAAAATTGACTTCTTCGCGTTCTTTGAGGGGTAGGAAGGAAAGATCGCGATAGTACCAGTCGAACTGAATCAGGTTACTAGCCTCACCGAGTCCTTCGCGGATTTTCCTTGCCAGAGTGGTTTTCCCGGAGCCGGTTCCACCGGCGATGCCAACAAATTTCGGTACAGTCATGAATGCATGCCTTTATGCTTGGATCCTTCGGAATGAAGGCGAGGAATAGTTGCAATTAAGACAGATAGTGTCAAATGAATTATTGATTAATCTGAATGTATTTATTCGAACTGCCGGAGCCAATCGTCGATGATTTCGGCGAGTTTTTCGGGTTCTTCGAGCTGTGGGGAATGTCCGAAAGAGTCGGGGAAGATGCGGGTTGCCTGAGCGGGAAGATGTGTATCGAAGAATTCGCACATCTGGTGCGGCAGGACATGATCTTCCTTTCCCCAGATGAGCAGAGTGGGGTTGGGGATATTCTGAAGCATCTGAGGTGTAAAGATGAGTTCTTTGGTTGGGGACTGGGGATCATCATCGATGTCGGTGATGGATTTTAAGAGGCTGTGGAATCCACGACTTTTGAGGGTATGCAGCATGAATGGCGCGAGTGTGTAGGTCGTGGTTTTGGGGTGCACCCAGATACGATCGATGATTTTTTTAACCCCTTTGAGGTCGCTGACATTAAAGAGATCGACGACATTGTGTGCAGAAGTTGGGAAGGGTGCGCCGGCGGGGGAAATGAGTACATTTTTATTGGCATAATCCGGGCATTCGCATGCGAATCTGACCGTGAAAGCGCCGCCGAGGGAATTGCCGATGATGAGGTTGTTGTCATCGGGGTCGAGATTTTTCAGGAGGCATGTTTTGACGCATTTATAAGCGTCATAGCATGTGAATTGTCCCATTGGATTTGGAGAAAGCCCGTGGCTTGGGAGATCAAATACGAGAAAATCCTTTGCCGTGCCGAGCATTGCCTTAACGAGCGTCATCCATGTGACAGTGGATGCGACGAGCCCATTAACCAAAGCGACATGGGGACCTTTGGAATTGAGTCCCGGGATGCGAGCGACGTGCATCGTTTTTTTGCAGATACGCTGGAAGCCCGGGGGCATAGTATGCAGAACTGGAGTAGTCATATCACAAAAAAACGCGGCTCAAATCCGACCGCGTTTTGATTCAATGAATGGAATTATTCGCCGGTTCCGTTTTGATTCGGCGTCATTTGGCAAGTGAACCTGTAATTTGCATCAGAACCCGTGTAATTCTGGGAACGGACGCTGAGCAAATGACACTGATACTCATCGCAGTCTGCTTTTCCATTTCGATTATTGTCGATACCGTCGGTGCAGACATAGAGTTCATGAGCGAGTATGGCGCCGCGTTCGACATCCGGGAGAGATGCGAAGTTGGCAGGTCTTGCAGGAGGTTCCTCGCCAGCGCCCATACAATAAGAAGTTTGAGCGCAATCGGGGTCATCACAATCGATCAAACCATTGAGATTATTATCCCGGTTGTCGGCGCATTTTTCTTCTGTATTTTCGGGACTTTCAGTGACGCTATTTTTGCTTTCGCAATAATCTTTTGATTCCTGAGTTGCGATGGAGTCATACCCTCGTTTTTCGCCGCTGCATGAATAGTCGCCGCAATCTACGTAACCGTCGCAATCGTTATCGACGCCATCGGAGCATGCGTCGACAGTATTTTCGTCACCGCTCGGGACGCAGCAGACGGACAATTTTTTGCAGTTATTATCCTGACAATCCGTATAACCGTTGCAATCGTTGTCGATACCGTCAGAACATGCATCATCTTGATTTTCAGCGCCGGTCGGAATGCAGCATACAGACGTTTTTTTGCAGTTATTATCCTGGCAATCGACGTATCCGTTACCATCGTTATCCAGCCCATCGGCGCACTGATAAACGGTGCTTTCTGTCGGAGTACAAACCGTTTTTCCGGGTCCTGGGATTTCTTCGGTACCCATACTCTGACAACCCGGATCGTTGCAGTCGATCAAACCATCCTTATCGTTGTCGAGGCCATCCGTGCAAAGCAAAATTGTGTTTTCTTCAGTGATACCAAGTGCAGGATTATTAATTGTTGGAGTTTCCGAATCCAGTCCGCATCCTGCGCATACGAACGCACCAGCGATGACCGAAAGAACAATAGTTCGTGCGAATTGCCTTTTCACTTACTTTTCCTCACAAATACTTTTACTGCGGCAATACCGACATGCCGCATAGCATACCTCTCTCATAAACTATTCCACACCTTTGTGACAAGTTCAAAATCTGCACGAATCACATGAAATTGCGCCAGCAGAAAAAAGACTCAGAGTGTGGATGGAAAAAGAGGGCAGTATCAGCGAGTTACTTTTGGCAAAGAGACGCTGGACCATGTAATTTCAGCATTTTTTTTGGCCTTGTCACCTGGAGCGAGTCTTGCCTGCATGACCCGTGTCCTATCGTCTTCGCTGACGGGCACGAGAGCCTGAATATGGAATATATTTGCAGACAAATCATCGAGCGCCTGGATAACATCCATATCGGTCACATGAGAGGCAGCCTGATAATTGTGGAATTCCTTTTCAATGGCATTCGTATCTGACTGCCAGATTTTTCCTCTCATTGCAGAGATGAATAATTCCACATCGTGGATATCGGGGGAGTAGAAAGCCACCTGTCCCTTATTTTTTTCGTTGTATACAGAAAGTATTCTCAGCGTATTGGTATTGTGGAGCAAGTGGAAGATGAGGACTTCGAGCGCGATGCGTCCCTGTTCGCTGACAGGAGTATTGAAGTACATGCGCAGATTGCAGTCGCCTTCGCGGATATAGGACTGCACATCCCTTGGCAGTGCTTCGAAGTCGAGGATAATTCCGCCTTTTCTCTGCCATTCGCGGAGCAATTCTTTTGGCCACTGGGAGCGAATATAGGTCTGGCTCGTCAGACGTGCGGATGAAATTCTTGCGACCGGCATCTGATCTCTTGATATGAGCGCGCCAGAAAGATTGGCGAAATACAGGTCTGCACCGGTAAAAATTGCTTCTTCCAGATTTGAAAAGCTCAGGTTTGCGCCCTGAAGATTTGCGCCGGTAAGATTTGAATTTTCAAGATCGGCAGCTTCGAGCAGACACCATGAAAGAACTGCCCAGTTCAGGCGCGCATTTGAAAGATTTGCCCATGAGCAGTTTGCACCGCAAAGATTGGCATTCATGAGCGAGGAACCGGAAAGGTCTGCACACTCCAGATTTGTGGATTCCATCTGAGCAGCCGTGGCATTCATATTGGTCATAATTGCGCCCAGACAATCCGCATCATTGAGTTTCGTTCTGATCATCAGGGCATTCGAAAAGACGGCAGCTCTTGCCTTTGAACCGTGCATATCGGTTCCCGAAAGGTCCACGCCCGAGAGCTTTGTCCAGCTAAAATCACATTCCACGAGTGAAGCGCGCGACATAATGGAATTCGAAAAATCAACTCTGGACAGATTTGACCCATTCAGGTTGGTACCGATCAGGCTGGCCCCGACCAGCGTCGAGCCGCTCAGATTGATCTGCTGCAGAGAGCATCCACTCAAATCGATACCATCCAGCTGACGATCATGAAAATCGCGTTCCCCCTTTTCATACAATTCAAGCATCTCTTCACGAGTCAGGGCATTCGAAATCTGTTGAGCGCGATCCATACGAAAGCATCCTTGGGCAAATGATGCGTTACCCATATACGTTGTGTAACCAATGTTCATGCAGTCAAAAATGAAATCCGGAATGTACCACCTGCACACGCAAGGTGATTTGCTCCACCACATACACCTACATCTTTATCACCAAAAACGCAAGGGCGTGTTTGAGATATTTCAGGTGTTTTCTGTTGGGAGGGGGAAGGGGGGTAATGCTTAATTCATAATGCTTAATTCATAATGCTTAATGCTTAATTCATAATGCATAATGCATAATGCTTAATGCCGGGGCTAATAAATGTTCTGAAATTTTTGGTATTATGTTATAGACAGCGGAGGTTTGAGGTTTGCGTATGATGAGCTGTATTCGAAATAAAACCTTTGGATTGCTGATTGGCATTTGCTCAGTCATGGCGATTGCGGCGTGTCAGCCGCAGCAGAGCATTCGTGCGAATGTTTATTTCGAAACGGCGGAAGCGGCCTATCGTTCAGGTCAATACGAATCTGCGCATCAGAATTACAGTGCATTTTTAAAGCAAAATCCGGATCCACAGTTATCGCGTCTTGCAGAGCGCAGAATTCTGGCGATAGAGCGAGAGATTGAGTGTGTCATGGGGCAAAAGTCGGGCCCGCGCCCGGCATATGTGAACCAGGAAGAAGTTTCGGGAACGACGCCATCCCAGCATCCTCGGGTTCTTTATAAATCAGAGCGACCAGTGAGAATGCCGAATTATGAATGATGCATTGCTTTCGCGCTATCTTCATCGAAAGCTGTCCCGCAAGGCGCTTTTCGGTTTGTTCGCTGCGATTCCTTTATTTGCGCTGCTGTCATTTTTATGGGGGCCGGAAATTGGTGCGACACCAGAAGCACCCGGAGGGAAATTTTTTGAGATTGCCTTTTGGGCAACATCCCTGGGTTCCGCATTTTTATCCTTTATCATGCTGGAAATTCTCTTCAGGAGTCATGAGACCAGGCTTCTTGCTTCCTGGCCGATCAAACCCCTGACGCTTTTTCTTTACCAGATGAAGCGGGTTTTTAAGGGCATCGGTATATCCACCTGCATTTATGCTGCATTCTGGCTTCCCTTGATTACCTCAGATGTCCCTGTCGTACTGCTGAGCATTGCATTATGGCCGATAGGCATGTGTGTTTGTGCTGCGGTAGCATCCGCCATCATTCTCTATGCGGGAAATGCCGGAACACAGAAAGACGGATCCGGCAGTTTTGGTGCCATGGCATTCAGTACTGCTCCAGCGATTGCCCTGGCAGTCTCGCTCATAACGACGTTATTGCTCAAACTGCTGGCGGAAGCATTGATTAAGCCAGGTTTTTTTTATGCCGCACTGACAGCAAGCGGCATCACGCTTCTGATCTTAATCGTGTCATTTGTCTATGCCGCTCGTCTTTATGCGACGCGGTATTACGCCATTCTGGCATCATTCTTCGATACCGATCTCGTTTTGCTCAACGCAAATTACGATTTTGTGGACAACAAACAGGCAAAGAGCATTCGTGATTCATCCTCTGTCGAATCGGCGATCTGTCAGTCATACGTGGCCCAATTCAGACGCAGATATGCATTATCCTCTGTTCTGGCGGGGACTTTTGCTGTCATCCTGATGATTGTTCTATACTATTCCCCGGAATATCTCGATTCCTTCTATGTTCCTCTAATTGCCCTTGTACCGTGGATTTTATTTTCCCATCCCTGGTCTGTGCTGCAGGGAAAAGATATCCGAACAGGACTGATTGAGTTTTTTCCTGTTTCCCAACAGATTATTCGTCGTTCCTATTTTAAAGCCTGCTATTCGCTGATGCTGGTACAGGGCGGAATGCTCTCGGCTGTCGTTGGACTGGCCTACTGGATTCATACGGGAATCATGAAAGGCATTCTCTATGGTCTGTGTACATTTATATTATGTGCGCTTGTTACATCTATCTGCTGCGTAATAACGATTCGGATAATGAGGAAACACCCGGCATAATCAGAATTGCCGGACTGGGTGTAAAAGGGCCTTTATTCATTGAAGTCATACGATGTCCATACTTGAAATTCAAAACCTCTGTAAAACATTCGGAAAACTCAAAGCTGTCGATGATCTCTGCATGACCATTGAAGAAGGGCAGGCCGTTGCTTTTATCGGTCAGAACGGAGCAGGGAAGTCGACGACCATGCGAACGATCGCCGGCCTGTCCAGTCCGGATTCCGGTTCTGTCAAAATTTCCGGTTTTGATATTGCCAGCTCTCCAGTCGAAGCTCGCCAGCATCTTGGGTATGTTCCTCAGGAATTGTCGCTTTATCGTTATTTGACTGGCGATGAATATCTGTCACTGATTGCGAAGATACGCGGACTCAGTGCGGATGAAACAGAGAAACAGATATCGGAACTTCTGAACCTTTGTGATTTGGATGCAGCCAGGAATCGGCTTATCCGGGAATATTCCGGAGGAATGGCCAGGAAAATCGCTATGGCCGGGGCATTGATTGGGACGCCGGATCTCGTCGTTCTCGACGAATCATTTGTCGGACTGGATCCGGAAAGCACCTATAAACTCGGCAGATATCTGAAGTCGTATGTATTGCGGGGAAGAGCAATACTGATTTCGAGTCACGTTCTGGACATGCTTCACAGTATGTGTACAAGATTCTTCATTCTTCATCATGGACAATGTGTGGCGGACTATACACTCGAACAAGTCAATGAGATATGCAGTTCCCCGGACACCCCGAATCTGACTGCTCTCTACCTGAGAAAGACGGGACAGGCGGAACTGATAGAAAAACAATAATTCTGCATTTTGTTTATAACACTTTGAATTTTATGGATTTTTTAAGCAGAACATCTAAAGAGCACAGATATGGATGCATTGCCCCTCTGACTTGCTGCGCAAACAGCACTGCGGAGTCTGGTTCCCAGACACAAATAGTTTAAATATCAACTGAGTTTACTGTCAGCAGCAGGAATTAAACCTCCTGCATCCGATGTTGCATACATGAAACGATTATTCACAACCCTCATCATTATTGTATTGGTCATGGCATTCTGGGGATGTTCTCACGGACCAAAGCAGATTGTCGTGCCTGTGGCGGGGCGATTTCAGGATGTTCAGAAGCAAAAAGCCGAAATGATAGAGCGCATGCGCAGCGATTTTCCGGAACTGCAGCCCCATGAACTGGAAGCCATCGATTCCATTCCCCGGACATTTTTTGTTACGTCTGCGGCACATCACCGAAGTTACGACGACAAATCCCTTCCGATAGGGAGTGGCCAGTCGACGATAAAGCTCTCGGATCTGGCTTTTTTGCTCATTCAGCTCAAGATACAGCCAACGGACAGAATTCTCGAAGTGGGAACAGGAACCGGTTATTTGGCTGCCGTATTGAGCCGTCTGGCGAGTGAGGTGTATTCGGTTGAAATTATTGAATATTTATACGAAATCGCCGTCAGCAGACTCGAACTTATGAATATCGGGAATGTCCATTTAAAATGCAATGATGGGCTCAATGGATGGGCTAAAAATGCCCCCTATGATGTTATAATAGTTTCTGCGGCAGTGCCTGAAATTCCTCAGGCTCTGCTGAATCAGCTCAAATCAGAGGCGCGTCTTGCAGCACCCATCATAGATGAATCTGGTAAGACAATGTGGTATGTGTATCACTGGCATGGAGAAGAACTCGAATCCATTGCCAAGCATCCGTCCAAGGTTCAGGCTGCGATTCTGCCTTCCGCAATGGAATCGGAAGAAAGCGCCAATTAATTGTTCCGAAATGTCGTTTCGGATTTTTCATCAGGTAGTTTATGTCCAAATCATTTTCACTCCACGACAATCTTCTTTCTTTTCGAAGGACCAAAATAATTGCGACCCAGGGACCAGCCAGTTCATCCCCCGAAGTGCTGGATGAACTGATTGCAGCAGGTGTCGATGTTTTCAGGCTTAACTTTTCTCATGGAACGCACGAGTCCCATGCGGAGAGCTTTCGACAGATCAAAGCGGCGATCGCCAGAAGCGGTCGTCATGTAGCTGTACTTGGAGATCTGTGTGGTCCCAAGATTCGCGTAGGTCATTTTGAGGATGGTCCAATCGAATTGATCGAGGGCACCCAGGTTACGATAACCGTCCGAAAAGTTCCGGGGCATATTGGGCTGATTCCCAGTGAATACGAGCATCTTGCCAAAGATGTCAAGCCGGGTGATCGCATTCTCATGGCAGATGGAACGCGGGAACTTCGCGTCGAATCCATTCACGATGAGACCGAAATACTGTGTACGGTCATTCGCGGCGGACAGCTTTCGGATCGCAAGGGCATCAACCTTCCCAACGTCGAAATTTCGACGCCGTCATTTACGGACAAGGACAAGGATGATGCGGCATTTGCCTGTGAACTCGGCGTGGATTATCTGGCCATATCTTTTGTCCGAACAGCAAAGGATGTCCTTGAACTGAAGGAATTCATTGCAGCCCGCGGCGCGGACATTCCGGTCATGGCCAAAATCGAGAAGCCCGAAGCCGTGCAGAATATTGAAGACATATTGAATGTATCGGATGCCATTATGATTGCACGCGGTGATCTCGGAGTCGAGATGGCTGCGGAGGAAATCCCCCTGATTCAGAAAGAGCTGACCCGAATGGCCATCTGCGCGAACAAACCCGTCGTCGTTGCGACACAAATGCTCGAATCCATGATCAGTGCCGGTTCCCCGACGAGAGCAGAAGTGACGGATGTCGCATGGGCTGCGATGGCCGGAGCTGATGCGGTCATGCTTTCGGGAGAAACCTCTGTCGGCAAATATCCGGTTGCCGCAGTTAAAACGATGAACCGAATTGTCCGCATGATTGAAGGTTATCAGAATCATATGGACAGATTTATGTCCATCGTGTCGCATGAACATCTGGCAGACTATGAAGAATCGATGAATTCGCAGATTCTGGAAGGTCTGTCGCGTTCAACTGCAAAAATGGCCAGAGAACTCAATGCCAAAGCCATTGCTGTCTGTGCCAAGACCGGGACGACGGCGAGGATGGTTTCGGAAGAACGCCCGCACGCACCGATCATTGGCATGAGCACAGAAAAGAGCATTTGTGCAAGGATGAGCCTTTACTGGGGTGTTCTGCCGGTTCTGGTGGACGACGATGTAATTCGGGCCCCCTGGAATCATGTTTCGGAAATCCTGAAAAACACACATCTTTATGACAATTCAAAGGATGCGGGCAGATACGTCGTTCTTGTGACGCTTCGCGATTATGCGATGGCCCTGACGCCATCCCTCAAAATTCTCGTCGACTGAGTAAATTTCTGAATCTGCCTCTCGCCATTCGCCGCCGTCCATGGCGGCGCAGTGATTCTGATGAACACCAATGACGACAATTCGAAATCATTGCAATAACGGAACGATGTAAGTGGTTATTGGCCCATTGCGAACTGAGGCGAATTGTTAGGAATAAGGTAGTCTGCAGACAATGCGATTCGTAGTGAATGGCCCTTTGCGAACTGAGGCGGATCGTTTGGAGTAGAGATAGCGGGGCGTTGCGGGCACTCCCGCAGTGGGGGTAGCGGCGTATTGGCCGCAGGGCAATAGACGCGCAGGGGGCGGCTGCCCCCTCAAAAAAAGCACAGCGAAGTATCAGACGGGAATTTATCGGGCGAGTATCAGTACGATTTCGATCATCATATTGCCGTGATAATAGTGTTTTTCCTGGAAAAGGCATCCCTGCTCGCCATAAGTCATGCATCCCAGAAACGGAATATCCCCAAATGCCTGAGCGGCCTGTTCGCAAACGAGATTCATACTGTCCGAGATGATGGAACCACATCCGGCACAATACATAATGAGTGCCGCAGCAACGCGCTTGTTTTCGACCTGAGCAAGTGCTTTTTTGATGGCAGTGCCGACATGAGTCACGATTGAAGACTCCGTTCCCCTCATGAGCTGAATATGGCTTCCCTCAGGGACTTCAGAGTACAGGTGAATTGCCTTCTCCTGGCGATCCGCGGAATACACGTGAGAAAGCCATCCCCCGTTGCGGGCATCCTCATATTCACGGCAGATGGGATAAAGCGCTGCCGATCTTGGCAGCACACATCCACGATGGATATAGGCTTCGAACATCCCGTCCGTCCATTCATTGTAAACATCGGCTGCCGGCCTGTCATTGATGGTTCTGATAACGCGCCCTTGTGCGGAAGTGACAATACCTTTCTTCAGAGTGGGCAGATACCCGCCGCATGTAATCGTACAGACGATGCGTTCTTCGAAGAGCTGCGTAATCACGACACCGCTTGTCAGACAGGTTTCGTTCAGGAAGCAGAATGCATTGGGCAGAAAACTGTCGTTGGCAGGCGTAGCACCGAATATCTGTGCGTTTCCCGAAAAGGCATCATTGATCCCTTCGATAATACGTTCTTCAAGTCCCTGGGGAGAATGAATAAAGAGCAGCGGAACGCCCTGGGTGTCATTGACCCATTCCTGCATGGCATTTGAAACTGTTTCCCTGACATTGGCTACGCCATTGAAATCGATGGCCATACTGCGGGAAACGATGCCATCTTCCCGTTCAAAGAGCACACCGTAACTTCCGCGTTTGAAGCCATCCGCCAGAAGCATGCCGTGGAAAGAACTGATGCCAATGATATTCAGATCAGGGAATCTGCTGCGAACGGAGCAGACGAGTTCTTGTGAAAATGCCTGCGTTGTGTAGACAATCAACGTTACTGGGGCGCGCCATGCATCCAAATCCGGACGATTTAAGTTGACAATACGCATGCTCATCTCCGTTTTTTACGAAACCAGTTACTTATTTACCTTTTTGTTTTTCTCTTGTCTATGATGCTTTGCGTTATGCAGGCTATTTCATACGCCTGCATTCGCCGCTATGCCTGCGGCATACGCGGCTTATTTCCTGTCGCTTTGCGTTATGCAGGCTATTTCATACGCCTGCATTCGCCGCTATGCCTGCGGCATACGCGTCGAGCAACTTTCTGAAAATGATACAAAGATTAAAATAATTGGTTTTTCCCTTGAAATAATGGTATTTTAAACGTAGTTTACAATTCGGATTGTTAGGTGTCAGGTGCGTGCATTATTTCAGAAAAAGGAGCAGAAAATGGGCCGCAAATCAATACAAGCTCTGTTAATCAGTTTCTTTGTCGCTCAGGGACTCATGACAGGATGTGATGAAGTTTCTGACGAAGTCCAGGCAACTCTTGAGGAATGTCTCCAGATCCATGATGCGATTTGTAATGTTGAAGGGGATATGAAAGAAGATACCAGCGGAAGTTACGCCTGCGTCAAAGATGAATTCGGATGCTTGTATTGGCATCGGTATGCCGAGGGCACCCAGGCAACTCCCCAACCCGGCACAGGCACTCAGAATCCAAATAATCAGACCGGAACACAGGCTCCCGGATATCCCCCTGGCAATCCCAACGATCAGACCGGTACCCAGAATCCCAATGATCAGACCGGTACCCAGAATCCCAATGATCAGACCGGTACCCAGAATCCCAACGATCAGACAGGTACTCAGAATCCCAACGATCAGACCGGTACCCAGAATCCCAACGATCAGACCGGTACCCAGAATCCCAACGATCAGACCGGTACCCAGAATCCCAACGATCAGACTGGTACACAGAATCCCAACGATCAGACTGGTACACAGAATCCTCAGCAGTGTGAAAACGCATGCAACGAAGGTGATTTAAGATGCAGTGATCGCGAAGTTCAGGCCTGTGCAGTTGTTGACGGCTGTACACAATGGGTCACCAAAGAAACCTGCAGCGGTACCTGCTCCAATAATGCCTGCGTCACCAACACATGCAATCCGCAATGCGAAGTTGGTGCCTCTACCTGCTACGGCAAAAGGCTGAAAAAATGCGTCGCAGATAATGACGGATGTCCCAGATGGCAGGATGTCAAAACGTGTTCCTATTATTGTATGGCGGATCCCGGTGTATGCAAGGAAGATTTGCCGACGTGCAAGATCAAGCCGGGTTCCAAGGCAAGCATTCTGCAGTGGACGGATGGTGACACCTTATGGCTTCGTGCCGTCTCGGACGGAACCTGCAATGACTATGAATACACAGCAGACTCCAAAGGCGTCTACAAATGGCGAAATGTCCGTTATGACGTGCGCGTTTTGGGAATCGATGCTCCCGAATGCACCAAGGAACGCAACGATTACTACTATTATACCTGCGTCCCCGACAGTAACTACACCAATAAAAATGAACGCATGGGATACGAAGCATGGGTAGCAGCAGAGAAACTCGTGCCCTACAAATCGGATGTCATTATCGGATGCGATACACTCGATTCTGACGGAACGTGCAGCCTGGATACCACTGACAGCCGATATGTCGCTTATATCGGTTACTCAAAGGATAACGCATCGTACGATTTCAGTACTGAACTGACCAGACAGGGACTGGCGTTTGCCAATGTCGAATTCGCGTCAACGACCAAGAAGATTGGCGACATCTGTGCAGCTCAGAAAGAAGCCATCAATGCTAAGATCGGCATCTGGTCACTGGGAGAAACGTCCAACGATGCCCTCAATATGATGGGCAAATCCAAGCGATATAAACTCAAAAATGTCGAATCGCGCTGCAGCAAATACATTAAAAAATAATTTGCAGACCAATCACATCGAAATTTGATGATACGAACAGAGTGTTGGGGCTTTCCCGGCACTCTGTTCGTTTATTTTATCCTCACAAAACCCAGTCCAGCAGTGCTTTGACTGAATTCAATGTTGTCGTATAACCCCAAAACATGATAAAGGGGGCACGCGCTGTTTTGACAGCCAGTTTTGTGTAAGGATTTGATATGAACCGAACTCTCATCATTGTGTTCCTTTGCATCGCCATCGTTATTGTTCTCGGACTTGGTACATGGCTTGGATTTCTGATTATTGCCCGAACCTCGAATACGCAGACGATGGTTATGGCAAATGTTGCAGCTAAAACCGAAATCAGCATTCCAGACAAATTTGCCGGCCGCGAAAAAGATGCCATCGAGATCGTCCAGAACTACAATGTCTGGAAACCGGAATATATTGATGCACTCATAGAGCATAAGACATCCGGTAAAGAAGTTGATGTCGCCGCTGGAAAAGTTACCATTCAGTCGCTCGTCGAATCCCAGTTTCTCGAAAATCGGTTCAATATGCATTTCCTTCAGAGAGGGGAGTGGAGAGCTATTCACCTGGATACAGATACAGGTGATATCCAGATTCCTGATCCCCAGTATGAAGTTTATCTCGATTACAAGGATGAATCGGCTGTTGTAGGGCCGGTTTGGATCGTCGATCTCGAAACGAAGGCTGTCGTTCCCCGTAACGACATGGCCAGCATCTTTGACCGCGACCTTTATAACTACGCTCAAATTGATGATAATCTCAAACGGCCGGAACGCGTCGTCCATGCCATTACATCCCATAAATTTGACGTAGGTATCGATTTGGGCGGCATTCTGCTGCTTCACTTCCTCAATCGTATGTCTCAGCCGGAACATATCGATGACGAAATCATCGGATGGACCGTGATGAATGAATTTCAGGATGATTTTATCGCGTATTTCCAGTGGAGAGAACTCGG
>JAEEGL015944682.1_pt1 | contig 16670 bp, 14 predicted proteins | sample 9134231 | NCBI WGS metagenome assembly JAEEGL01 (sample SAMN16246548, study PRJNA631951) | gut metagenome | biome: gut microbiome; feature: rumen; material: fiber-attached | host: Bos | place: Iran: Karaj | collected 2018-10 | reverse complement strand
GGTTTCGCTCCCATGAGGGTCGGTTTCGTTATTTCCCCGATCCGCTTTCCGGATGTCCCGCCGCCGGATGATCAGGACTGTGACCGCAGCCCCCATCATAAAGGCGAGCACCGCCGTGAGCACATACGCGCCCGCGTCTCCGAAGAGCATCATCGAGCCGGTGTAAAGTCCCTCCGTGCCGCTGAAATGCGTGCAGTTTCCATGGAATATCAGCGCGGTCAGGCAGACGGTCAGCCCGACGCACGCTGCGGACAGTCCGGCGGTTATCCGCTGTTCCCTTTTTCTGCGGCGAGCGTTCATCCGGGCATGCAGAGCGGCAATCCGCTCTTCCTCCGTTCTCAAAACACACCGCCTCCTTTCAAAAAAGCTCGCGTTCACCCTATACGTCTCCGAAAACGGGAAAATTCCTAACCGGTTTTTCAAATAAACAACAAAAAAAGTCCCCGAAGGGACAATTTGGGAAAATCGGCCGTCAGAACAGGCGGATTCTTTTCCGGATAAAGAGCAGGTATCCGAGCAAAAGCGTCATCGGGATGGAGCTGCCGATCCAGAACACCGGACCGGTCTGGGAGACGAAGATATTGAACACCGCGTGAAAGGTGATGACAAAACAGAGGAGCGCAAAGGTCCCGAAGGCGCGGGGCAGGATCATGTCCCACAGCAGCAGCAGACCCGCCGCAACCACCACGCCGCAGGCCACATGCATGGCCCCCGTCCCGAATCCGCGGATCACCATGCGGAGCAGGTTTGACGTGCCGTAGTCGGTGAGAAAACAGACGTTTTCAAACGTTGCGAATCCGGCCGCCGTCATCAGAACGCCGCTGATGGCTTCCTTCGGTCCCGGCGTGAAGACGATCAGATAGAAGAGGATCGGCAAAAGCTTCATGCACTCTTCCACGACCGGCGCGATTTCGTAGGAGGCGGCGGCAAAATCCACGCCGAGCGCTCCGGCGGCAAAGGCGCTGATGTACGCGGAAAGCAGGCAGGTCGTCATACCCGCCAGAAGAAAGATCAGCGCTCTTCGGCTGCTGCCGCGGAGATACAGGACCGCCAGGATCAGCGGCGCGGCAAGACATACATAGATATTCTCGATATAGTTCATTCCTTCACCGCCTTATGCGTTGCGAAGAGGAAGAAAGGAAGACAGGCTGTCAGAAGCAGATCGAACCAATAATAAGGATTTGCCGCCGTATCCGACTTCCAGAAGCAGGAGGAGAGCCACAGCCCGTACTCGAGGAAGCAGAAGACGAGGATCCCGACCGAAAGGCATACGGCCCGACGTTCCTGCAGCCGGGTGATCGCCGCATAGAGCAGCAGGCTGAAAAGCTCGGCATAGATCAGATTGCTCAAGATCTCTCCCCAATGCATGAAAAACAGACCCATCCCGAGCGCGAAGATCGATCCCGCCAGGGGAAGTCCTTTGGTCCCCGAGGTCAGGTCCGGCGGGGATGCGCGGCGCAGGAGCATGTAGAGGAAAATATAGGACGCATACCAGCTCAGATCGGATACCACGGAGATCTGCGGCGTCATTCCGTAGAAAGCCAGACACGCCAGCCAGTAGATATCGCCGAGCATCCAGCTCCCGTAGAACAGCGTCAGGATCGTCCACAGACTGCTTTTCCGCTCGACGGACCGGATGACCGTGACCAGGATGCACCCAGCCAAAACGGCGATCTGGAGGATATTCTCATAGGTCTCGATCATCTTCCCCTTCTCCGTGCTTCCCGCGCTGTTTCAGGCGGTAGCAGAGCAGCGTCGCCGCCGCGCCCAAACAAAACGCGAAAATCGCAATGACGGCATATCCGAGCATCCCGTGAACCGCGAAGATGCTGGCAGTCGCTCCGCCCGCCGCCGCGCCGGTCACCTCCACCGGCATCCGGGAAACCCCGAGGGAAAACAACACCGCTGCGGTGATACAGACCGCAAACACCGCCGCGTAGGTCAATCTCAACCGGCGGTCAAGCCGTTCCTGTTTTCTGCACCGCATCCGGCGATGCAGTTCTTTGACTCGTTCCTCAGAAGTCCTCACCGACAATCCCCTCCCTTTCGAGCTCTTTCCGCAGCTGTTTCTTGCCGCATGTCAGAAGGTTATCCACTTTCTTTGTATTGCACCGAAGCACCTCCGCCGCCTGCGCATAGCTGAGACGCCCGTCGAAAATAAGCCATAGTGCTTCGCGGTATTGCGGCGCGATACGGTTGAGGCATCTGTGCACCGCCCGGTCGCGCTCGCTCCGCCAGACGATCTCCTCGGGAGAACCCCCCTGTGCGAGGAGCGCTTCGTCCAGACTGAATTCCCCGCGTTTCCGCTTCAGTCTCCACAATCGAACGGCTTTGTTTCTGGCCACCCGGAAGAGATATGCGTGAAAATGACCGTCCTCGATTCTCGGCTTGTCCACGAGGATCACGGTGAAGCAGTCGAGCATCAGATCCTCCGCATCCTGCGCATTGTGCAGAAACGCGTCCAGATAGGCAGTCAGCGCGTCGCCGTGACGCAGCATCAGCTGATCTCCGGCCTCGCTGTCGCCTGACAGATACGCACGGTATAAATCGTCATCGGACATGACTGCTCCCCCCTTTCGCCGCAGATGGGCCTGACCGTCCGCATGAAGCGCGAACGGACGGCCGCACGGCGTGATTCGTCTTCACGCGCAGTGTATTGACATTATATCACACCAATCGCCAAGAATCAAGTGGGTTTTCCGAATTGTCCGCATCTGCGGCGGACGCGCGAAGGATCATAGACGAATCCCGCTTGACTATGGTAGACACTGTGGTCAAGCCCGAAAACGCAAAAATCAAAAGACCGCCGAAACTCAATGTTCAAGCGGGCTTTCGGCGATTGTATCGCGGTCGGAGTGACTGGATTCGAACCGTTTGCACAGCAAACAGGCGGCCATCTTGGTCCCGAAGGCTTGGAGAGGCCGTTTTTTGTTTATTTACAAGGCTTTCGGAGCATTTTTACTCGGATTCGGATGGTATGTAACCATTTCTTGCAGCCTTATCTCCGGGTGCTCCAGTCGTAACTATGGTAGAGTCTGGGGTCAGGAGGTTTGGGTGTGGCTGCCATTTAGGCCTGAGATGCGGTAGGCATGAGGAAAAGTTTGCGCCGCTGTAAACAAAGAATAGGGTTGGCAAGGTTCCCAGCCATATACAATGAATGTGCCCGAGGGAAAAACTCTGACGATACCGCATCCAGAGGATGAAAAGGTTTTTGTGAAAGCAGAATGCGAAGGGGCTGTACTGGAGCTTCAGAAGGCAGATGAAGGGTATAGGATCGAGCTTCCCGCGATCTGTGATCCTATCGATACAGTGATACGACTTACAGTGAACTAACAACTCCCGCCTACAACGAGACTGACTCGGAAAAAACTCGTGACGGGATCCCGGATCCTGTGGTATAATACCTTTGAAAAGAGAAACGACAGTTTTTCATTTCCTCCTATCCACCTTAGCCCGGGTGCGCATCGCGATTCACGCCCCGGGCTTTGAGTGGGCCCTGCTTCTCTTCATATGTACATGCAATTAACCAGTGAGCCCTCTCCTGACTACAGGTATATATACGATGAGCGCCCCGCAAGGTAAGTGTGGAGCGCTCTTTGGTTTGCGACGGGATAGAGTGTCCGTCAAACGCGAGGGGATTATACTGGTATCATGGTGTTTTTCTCTTTTTATTCGGTAATTCTCTGAATAAGCAGTGCCTGCATCCATTTCTCTGAAGGTATTATACTCCCCTTCCCAGCCCTTGTCAACGGCTGAGCGTAAACGCCCTTGACAGGGGCGAAGTTTTGATGTATTATATCCTTTAGCCGGGGATCTCCCCTATCTTTGTTGGGAGCCGCCAGTATGGTGGATATGATTACCGGACACACGCACGACTTGATGACCGAGTCTCGAAGCCATTACGTTTACGATCGGAGGACACTATGCGACTGGACATAAAAAAGGATCCTTTCTCCGCGCCAGGGACATATTTCTGTGTGACGGAATTCGATCGATCCGTTTGGTCTTGGGTTGAGCCCGGACTTGCGCTGCGGTCAGTCCGCTCACATGAGATGGACTCCGTGGGAGTACTGGGCTACCTTTCCCTGACCGACACTACGGGAACACAGATCCCTGCCACGATCCATGCCGTGCCCGGTGAATTGATTCTCACTTCCCCTGAAGCTGTCGGAAGCGTTCGGTTTACCTTCGACGCCGACGGTAACATAAGAATTTCCGGCATCAAAATCGGGCTGGAGATTCGTTGCTCTCCAAACCGTTTCGCAGAAATTCTGCGCTATTCCGATTGCAGCTGGTATAGCTCGGCGCCAGCACTGGAATGCAAGTACCTTTTCACAGAAGCCTCAGGACATATCTCGTTTATCCGTACTGAGAACGGCGTTTCATTCCACTTCTTCGGAGAAACGTGGGAAGCTAAGATTTCCGAACATCGGGGCGCGATAGAACCAGAGACATACGAACGCGGAGATTTTGACTTCCTCGTCGAACAGAGTAAGAAGTCGTTCCATGACTTCGCCGAACAGGCTCTGAAGGGAATACCAGAAAAGTATTACTTTGCCGCGGAATTAGCTGCCTATGTGAACTGGTCATCTATGGTCGGACCGGGTGGAAACTATCCTGCTCGCGTCATGCTCATGAGCAAGAACTGGATGACTTCTGTATGGGCGTGGGACTGCGCGTTCAACGCTGTCGAGCTCGCTCATTACGATTCGGATGCGGCATGGGCAAATCTCACCTGCCCCTTCTTGTACACAGGGGAAAGTGGTCTTCTGCCTGACACTGTGAGCGAGCATGCGATTACATACAGTTATACAAAGCCACCTATCCACGGTTGGGCGTTGCGGCGGTTGCGGGAAGCAGGCATACTGACAGGGGAACGGCTCGGAGAGGCGTATCGGATGCTCGGGCGATTGGTAGAAGGCTGGCTCCGGACGATGGACTGGGACGGTGACGGCATCTGCCAGTATCTTCACGGCAACGATTCCGGCTGGGATAACTGCTCCGCAATGGGATCGGGGCGGGCGGTGGAGGGACCAGACCTTTCAGCTTATCTCATCGCTTGTATGGACGAATTATCCATAGAAGCAGAACTCCTAGGAATGAATGCAGAAGCCAAAAGCTGGCATGATCGTTCAGACGATCTACTGCACAAATTTCTTTTCCACTTATGGGACGGTGAACGTTTCCATATTCAGGAAAACGGCACGCACAGTGAGATCCCTGACGCGGATAGCCTTCTTCCCTTCCTGCCTCTGGTGCTGGGAGAGCGGCTGCCAAGGGATATCTTCATCAAGCTTGTCTCCGGCCTCACGGAAGATCATCGTTTCCTGACACCTCACGGGCTGGCGACAGAAAGCGTGCAAAGCAGGTATTATAAACCGGATGGCTATTGGTTAGGCCCGATTTGGGCACCGCCGCTGATGTTGATACTTGACGGGCTACATCGGGGAGGAGAGGAAGTACTGGCGAAGGAGATTGCTGAACGATTTTGCGATACATGCGCGGCATCGGGATTTGCTGAGAATTTCAATGCCGTAACCGGGCAGGGTCTACGCGATCCAGCGTATACATGGACTTCAAGTGTGTTTCTGACGCTGGCAAGAGAGTTTTTCTCCACCGCTGTCCGAGGATAACAAAAGAGAAAGGAGGATCCCCCTCATGAAAATCGGCGTATGCGCGTCTCCGGACAACTGCCCTCTCCTCAAGGAGCTCGGGTACGACTATCTCGAAGCGAATTTCAGCTGGCTGGCCTCTCTCGATGACGAATCTCTCAGAAAAAGCACATCACTGATCGAACAAACCGGCATCCCGGCTGAAGCATTCAACATCTTCTTCCGCGGTGGAATGAAACTGTACGCGAAGGCCGGGGAAAATCAATCTCCCCTCCTCAGCGAGATCCGTTCCTATGTTGAAAGCGGATTCGAACGTGCCGCGGCGTGGGGCGGAAAGATCGCCGTTATCGGCAGTGGATTCGTCCGCGGAATTCCCGAGGGCAAGAGCCGGGAGGAAGTAGAAGTCCAGTTCTCCCATGTACTCGAAATCTGCGGCGAAGCGGCGGAAAAGCACGAGATGCGGGTGGTTGTGGAGCCCCTCTCCCGTCGGGACTGCAACTACATCCACACGGTCGCTGAAGCCGCTGCTGTAGCAAAGCTTTCTTCTCATCCCGCGGTGGGGGTACTCGTTGACTTCTACCACGCCAGCGAGAATGGGGACGATCAGAACGTCCTCCCAGAATATGCGGACCTCTTATGGCATATACATTACGGCCGTCCAATGGACCGCTGGGCGCCGATCCCGGGAGACGAGGCCATGCTCGCCAATATTGCAGGAATCCTCCGGCAGTGCTCAAAAGTCGAGCGTATTAGTCTGGAGTGTTTGTGGCATCCGGATTTCGACACTGCGGTAAAGGTTGCTCGGCCGCTGATGGAAGTGTTTCGGTAAAAAGCAACATCTTAGCCCGGTGCCTCCTGCCCGGATTTTAGTGGGCTCGCAATCTTGTCATATGCATATACATGGAGTATCAGACCAGCGAAACCTTCGACGCCATCGTTTGGTTTGACTGCCTCTAGCATGCGATATGCTTGAAGGAAGCGTGCCGACTGAGCAGCAGTCAGCAAAGAACAGACGATAACATCAAAATGGATACGGCTTCTTCCGTGCTGTGAATGTGATTCAACAGCCTGAAAGAAGCCGTATTTTATGTTTCTGTTACCCGACCGCGTTGACCACAACCGACACGGCGAATAGTACTTCGTTCACGTCAACAGGTCAAGACGCGGGATTATTTGGCGGTTACTACCTCTCAGCGAGCACCGCATCGATCTCGGCGAGTTCCTCGTCCGTGAGGTTCGTGTTTTCGAGCGCTATTGCGTTTTCCCGCACCTGCTCCGCGCGCGACGCGCCGATCAGCACGGAGGTGACCTCGGGAAGCCTGAGCGCCCAAACCAGAGCCAGCTGTGCAAGAGACTGTCCGCGGGCTTCGGCGATCGCGTTCAGCTTCTTCACGGTGTCGAGCAGCTTTTCGTTGATGTCGGACGGACGCAGGAATCGCGGATCGTGCCCGGCTCTCGAGTCGGCGGGGATACCGTTCAGGTACCGTCCCGTGAGCTTGCCGCCAGCGAGCGGTCCGAACGCCATGATCCCAACACCCTCCTTGCGGCACACGTCGGTCAGCCCACGCTCGATGGACCGGTTGAACATGGAGTAATTCGGCTGATGGATTAGCATGTGCATTCCCATATCCTTCAAGCAGGAGAAAGCCTTTTTCGTCTGCTCGGGATTGTAGTTCGAGATCCCGGCATAGAGGGCTTTTCCGCTTTTCACGATATCGTACAGTGCTCCCATGGTTTCCTCGATCGGCGTACTATCGTCCGGGCGATGATGATAGAAAATATCCACGTATTCGAGATTCATGCGCTTCAGCGACTGGTCGATGGAAGCGATCAGATATTTCCGCGAACCGTCGTTGCCGTAGGGGCCTTTCCACATATCGTAACCGGCCTTGGTCGAGATCACGAGCTCGTCGCGGAACGGCCGCCAGTCGCGCTTCATGTGCTCGCCGAAATTCCGCTCCGCCTCACCATAAGGCGGGCCGTAGTTGTTCGCGAGGTCAAAGTGTGTGATCCCGCAGTCGAACGCCGCGCGTAAAATGCCCTGCTGAACGCCAAACGGGGTGATGTCGCCGAAATTGTGCCAGAGACCGAGGGAGATCGAGGGCAGTTTCAAGCCGCTCTTCCCACATCTGCGGTAGGGCATTCTGCCGTCATAACGGCTTTCGTCGGGGGTGTAAGGAACGTACTGTTGGTAACTCATGAGGGGGACGCCTCCTTTTTCGACATCGTTCTGAAGGGGATTGATAAGAAAAGGCACTGGCAATTCATTTTGCCACATTATGCATTTCTTCACAATCCCCCAAATGAGAGAAAACTCAGCTCTGGCTAGGCTGTTGTGACAGATGCAACCCAGTCCCTTGAGATGGGAAACCTTTCCCGCTTCGTGGCTTACACGGTTGCGACGGGGGAAAGGCTTTTTTCAGCACTCAAACATCAAATCACATCGAATACTCTGACATAGTCAACAAGGAACGTATCTCCCGTTTTCGCCACCTCAACCGCCTCTTTGGTCGGACGATGCTCCTTGTGCCTGTACCCTTTAGTCTCTGTTGAAATCAAAATGAACTCCTCCGTCGCTGATACGTTTTCGGTTATGGTTCCGTCCTCTTTCCCGTCGACATAATAGACATATCTGTCAGGCAGCCAAAGAAGCCCGAACGTGTGAAACTGATCCAACGGCGTGTCGAATTCCATCCCGCCAACGGAATGGCACTGCGTGTCAAGACCGTACCCGCCTGTTATGACATTATGAGCTACCACACTGTTCGGCCTGAAGCACTCCATGATGTCGACCTCGGAACCCGTCTTCTTTGGATCAAGCGACGCTCCAATTATGGGCGACTGCATCCAGAACGCGCTCCACCAGCCGTTTTTCTGCTGGAGACGGCATCTGCACTCATAATACCCGTACAAATGCAGGAACTTGCTTTCGTGGAGTTTCCCGATCTGCCACTGCAGGTGATCCCCGCCGAACGTGGTCGTCGTTATGGGCTGATCCATGAAGTTGTGTCCGGTCTGCAGCTGGGAACTGACAATCTCGCCATTTTCCTCGAAAACCGAGAATACGGCACAGCCATTCTCCACCTTGACGCCTTTGTTCGTCCATGCCGGATGGCGTTTGCCCATCATGTTCAGGCGGTAACTCCATTTTGTTTCGTCAAGCCTGTCTCCATCGAATTCGTCCGACCAGACGAGCTTGAAATTATAGCCATCGGGCAGAAGGCTTGGTGCGTGGTTTTCGATGGTGTAAGTATTCATAGTATTTCCTCCTGCATCCCGAACATCTTTTCCTTAAGGTCGAGATAGTACAGATAATCGTCCGGATCCACATTCGGAGGGCATCTGTGGTCGCAGAACGGTATGTATCCGCCGCGGGCTACATATTTCTCCAGCGACTTCATATAAACCCTGATGGCTTCCTTACCCGCTCCGAGCGCCATCTTGTCCACGCCACCCATGATGCGAAGCTGTCCCGCGTATTGATCCAGAAGTTCACCGGGATGCGCACAGCTGTTCACCTCGAACGGGAACAGGCAGTTGATGCCTCCTTCCAGCAGATACGGGAGGATCGGACGGACGTCGCCGTCGCAGTCCGTGTACCACAAGTCGATCCCGTACTCGTCGAGTTTTTTCCGAATGCGCTTATATCGCGGCATCACAACATCCCGAAAAAAAGGGACAGATACGATCGGTCCGTTCTTGAAGCAGATATCCTCCCACCCGGAGGCATAGTCGAACGTGATCTCGCCGAGGACCTGATCGAGGGAATCTTCCACGAGGAGACAGCAAGTCTCCACCATGTCCTCCACCATATCAGGATAGTCGTAGCAAGCGTAAGCCAGTCCCTCAAAGGTCAGCATATCCCTGATCTTCCCGATCATGGAGCCACAGTAGATTCCGAGCGGATAATCGCGGTCATCCGGGAACCGTTTTTTCAGCCCTGCCACATCCATCTTCCGGCCGGGATGATTCCGGTCGAAATGCTCCTCCTTCACCCGCTTCCAGTCGTCCGGCGTGGTTACGGAAGACTTCAGATAATGGGGAATCGTATCCTTTCCCGAGGCAAGCACTTCCGCCATCAGACCGTCCGAGTTGATCCGGATAATCTTGTCGTCATGCCGGCCCACCTCCCTCTCCTCAAAGGCCGGGCACATCCAGGTTGCGCCGCCGATCTGTCCGATAGGGTCAAAGGCAAAGAAAACATCCGCCTCTCCATTATTGGTGATCCCGTTCTCGTAGAACAGCGGCCATGTCGTAAAGTTCTCCCGCCAGTAACCGAATTCCATATTGAAGGAGCGGTCGACGGACTGCCAGTGCATCTGACGGTTGAAACGTTCCCGTGCGGTCATTGTTCCCCGCCATGGTTTGCGGATAGGTTGAATGGGCATGTCTTCTTCCTCTCGGCCTGTTTATCCGGTGATCCCGGTTCTGTTTTGCTTCATATACTGTGATTTAAACCAGTAAACCGCTTTGTTCTCGTCCGTCTCGTGTCCGCCGTCAAAGATGTCCAGAAACACGCGGGAGCGAGGGAATTTCGCCGATATAGCTTCGAACAGTTCTACGCTGTGGGTATATGGAACGGAAGGGTCATACTTCCCGTGGTAGATCTTCACGTTTGCCTGCGCGATGCTGTCTATATACGACACGGGAGAACGCTTTGTCATTTCAGCTTCGTCATGGCTGCAGCAGGCGAGAATATGAGGACGGTAATTGGCACTCTCTCCAGCCCATTTTTTCAGATCTGTGATTGGCACGAAGGCGGCAATAGCTTCAAATACCGTCGGACAAAACCCGGCCATCATCAGAGCCATGTGTCCGCCGCCGCTCTCGCCGTAGAGAAACACGTGATCCGGATCAGCGTTCTCTTCTCGGACAGCATAGTCAACAGCATCCTTGATGTCCTGCATCGCGGTTTCCGAGCCGCAGGCAAGCGTTCTCTGTGGGTTGCTCACTAGGTTCGGCCCGCGGAATTCCGGCAGGATAAGATTCAGATCGTATTTTTCTGCCCAGGGAAGGAGCCTTTTGACTTGATTGAACCGGTCGCAGCTCCATGTATGGAGGCCAACGAGAAGTGGGCGTTTATCAGCGGATATGGCTTTACGAAACAGTGACGGCTGCAGAGAGGCGTCTTTTGTTGATTGGATAAGTATTTCTTTCATTTCACCTTTCCGAAACAATGCTCTTATCAGATTATTACGGTTTTGCCGCTTCAGCCTGCGCAGTGAAGTACTTCATCAGTTTTTCGACGTGCTTGGTCTGCACTTTTTGGTTCTTTGCGTCCCACGATACAACGTCGGTGTTCGGAGTTCCAGTGTCGAACAAGTTCTCAAAAAGAACGTTGAATGCGCGCGTCCCATTCCTTTAACACATTCCTTGCGGGTTTTTTCGTGTATTCGGCATAGTATTCGAGAAGATAGATAGAGTATTCCATCTCCGCGCTCATGTCAGTCCTCCCGGATATAAACGGAGTTTCTTGGGTCTCCTGTTATCTTTTCCGCTTCCCACATATCAAGAGCAGCGGACTAAAAGCCCATAATTCCAATTCTGGATTTTCGAGCATGAAACGCGTTCCCGAATTCAAAAACTCTCTAAGCGCTTTCATAGGACTGAAGCCTATTATTTTGTGAGATAAGCTGTGTCAGTTTCTTGTCATAATAATCATATAGTTCCGGAATCATGACATTCATAACCGCTTGACCTCCTTGAAAACGAGACTGGCGAGAGCTTTTTCCGTTTTGATGAAATACTGATCCTTCAAATTCTGAGGGAGAAAAAGCTGGAGAGCCATTTCCGCCGTGAAAAAACCTCTGAAAAAAACCAATTGTTTGAAAGTTCTGGTCATTCGCCACGGGGCTGATGATCACATCTTCTTCATCCCGCTCAATGAACCCTTTTCTGTAATCCTTAATACAGTCAAGCAAAGCACGATCCGGACCATTGAAACGGGTAACTTTCAGATGTGCGAGGTCATCTTCCTGCATCTCAAAAACCGAGACAATTCTTTCGTATAGACAGTATAGACACTGGCATAGTAACTGGGGATTGCAATTCCCGTCGAAATATGGTATGATTCTATTTCTTCAAGTTTTTTACTCAGGAGTCAAGAGGATTCGGAAGTTTCTTTTACTATTTGAACAGCCGCCCAGGGGTTGACCGAGCGGCTGCGTTGTTGTATTCGCACGTTTTTCCGGACTGACTTGCCGTTACGACAGCGGATAAAGCTCCGGATTCCTCAGGTATTTGCTCAGCATCGCAAGATCCTTCCGGTTCACGTCAGCGTCGCCGTTGATATTGGCTGTCAGAAGCGCCTTTTCATCGAGCGGGTTTGCTTCTTTATTTCTTAGATACTTGCTCAGCATCGCCAGGTCTTTCCGGTTGACATTACCGTCGCCGGTCAGATCTCCGTAGAGCAGGATCTCAACGTCCTTGGAAACGTCCGCGTCGCCAACGGTGACAGCATAACTGCGCGTCGCATGCTTCGCTTTGTTCACTTCCATAACGTACGAGCCAGGCGCTACGTCTTCGATAGAATACGCAGCTTCATTGCCCGTCACAGTCGTTTCATACACAGCGGCAGTTTCCCCCTCGGGAATCAGCTTGATCGTCACGATTCCGGCAGCATCGCCGTAGCTGGTGATGGTTCCGGCCATAGAAACGCCTGTCAGCTTCGAGATCTCTTCAGTCCGGGTTATCCCGCAGATCTTGCAGGTATAGGTCTTGACACCGTTCTCCTTGAACGTCGGCTCCTTTGTCACAGTCCCGTTGTCCCAGCTGTGACCCTGCGCCGGAACGACTTCCTGCTTGACGATCACGGCTTCGCAGACGGAGCAGTGCTTCCCTTCCGTCAGACCTGTTGTCGTGCAGGTCGGAGCTACGGCTTTGTCGACAACTTCGGTGTGACCCTGCGCCGGAACGACTTCCTGCTTGACGATCACGGCTTCGCAGATGGAGCAGTGCTTCCCTTCCGTCAGACCTGTTGTCGTGCAGGTCGGAGCTACGGCAGGATCGACCGCTTCGGTATGCGCAAGCTTCTCGACAGTCTTTGTCTCCCTGCTGATTTCCTTTCCGCATACAGAACAGTAAACCACCTCGTCATAGCTGCCTTCACTGGAACACGTTGCATGAATCTCGTGTTCATAAACGGCTTTAGATGGTGTGTGCGGCAGTTCTGTCGCTTTCACAGTAATCGAGATATTACCCTTAACTTTGGTCAGTCTATATCCATTGGCAACACCTGTATCTACCGGTCCTTTCAGATTCTTAAATGCGCCTTCTGTGGCAGGCTCAGCGGTTACACTATCTTCTCCTAAGGTGTAACAAGGATCCAGATTGACCACAAAGTTGATCTGACCGTCTCCGGCACAATCGATTCGTCCCGTTTTGCTGTCCCTTGGATGGGCACTTGTGGCATTCTGCTCTGCGACCATGTCAAAGTCACTGGTCTTATATACTGTGACCGATGCGCCGACATTACAGGCAAAGTTTGCTGTCACGAGCACCTCGCCACAACCAATGCAGACGCCATCTTGATAGCTATGCTCAAGGATCGGAATCTCTTCTGTATAGCTATCCTTGCAGATCGGGCAGGTATAGGTGGCGGAACCGGTTGCTGTACAGGTAGCGGGCACGGTAGAGGTAACCTGATACTGATGCTCGCAGGTGGCAGGATCGACAAAGCTGGGGTCGTAGAAACCATCCGTAGCGCTGGCAAACCAGCTGGAACGCACATGAATATATGTCTTCAGGTTAGCAGCGTAGTCTGCCCAGCTAGTCGTTTTCACATAGCTCTGCGCATACAGGCTCGTGCCAAAGTCTTGATCGTTGCCATAATAATGGTTATTCTTGCCGGTACCATTCCCGATATCCTTGACCTTGATATGGTTCATCATAGCAGAGGCCTGAATGCTGCCGATCATCTGTGCCGTATAACTTTCCAGATTGTCGAATGCCAATTTGTTCTTATTGTACTGAAAAGAGACCGCCTCCATGAAGTCGGAATGCTTACTGATGGTCTTGTAAATAGACGTCTTGTATTCTGTGACATTGGGGATGAACTCACCGTCGCCTCGTCTGCGGTCACCATTCTTCCGGTCATCAGCTTTTCCGAGGGAACTGTTCTGATAGACGGACCCCATCGCATTGTCCAGATCCCACAGAGGGCCGGCTATCAGCTTGAATACCTCGGTTTGGCCATCACGATGGAACAAGATACTGCCAGCACAGACATCGTAGCTCTTGACGTACTCATGCATGAGGTACATTTTGGCAAAGCTTTCTATGTCGATGTAGTCGGTGTAATACTTGCCCTTCGAGTTGTAGCCTGTATCGGAACGGATGGCATCCCAGGCGTCCTGAAGCCATGCTTGGATTTCATCAGCGACCGCCTGCAGTCTTTCGGGACTCTCGTCTACTTCTCCCTGTTCATTTTTACCCAGTAGATTGTCACCGATCTTTTTGACTGTGATCCTATTGTAACAGGAAGACCAACCGGAGGCTTCCTTGAGGCCGTTGAGGGTGAACTGCGGATCGCCGCCGCTTGCGATCGGGTCCTCTTTGTAGTTATCCTGTTCGATCATGAAACCGTCTTTCGTCACAAAAGAGTCTGTTTTCGGCGTGACGGTATAGCAACCCTGATACTCGCCGTTCATCCACACATCTGCGGACGCGGTGTCTTGTCCGACCCCAAGTTCATGGGCAAGATGATAGCCCGCGCGATTGCAGAGCAGGCTGCGGTCGAGTACCTCGGCAAGGAGGGACCACTTTTTGGTTTTATCGGAATCGATCCCCGGGAAGTTGATTTTGGATCCCAGCGTAATATTGTAAGGCTTCTTATCCTGTGCATTGTCCCAGGTTGCGTTGCCGCGGCCCTTCATTTTTGACAACGTGTACTGCTGTCCTCCGATGTAAATGATCCCGGAGCAGGAGTTGTCCTTGCTACTTTTCATGGCCGCGATCGTGCCCTGACTCTCATCGATCTCGATGAAAATAGGTGTTACAGCGGATGAGCCCTGATAGACCACGACCTTCAGAGACACTAACGTTTGGCTCCCGTTCTTAAATGCTATGCTTTTTTCCGTCTCAAGGGGCGGGATGGGGCATAATCCATTCGCATATGTGTTCCCATCTACCACCGCCTGTGTATCTCCGTCCCACGAAAGAAAACAATTCGCAAGGGTCACGTTCCCCGGCAGGAACAATTGGTAGGTATAGATTGGATTATTATTCGTCCCGCCCGTCTTTTGCTTAAACAGATCGATCTGCGCGGGAAGGCCGTTCGTATCCGTCGGTGCGACCCACAGCTTGGTAGGCGCGGTCGCAGCGGTAATGCCGGTCGCAAGCAACACTGCCATTACCAAAATTGCAAGGATTACCACAAGTTTTTTCATCTATTCAACCTCGCAATGATCATGATTTTCCTTCATACCGGCTTTCATTATGTTCTATTTTATATCATTTTCGGCTTCCTGTCAAGGTTATCCGGAAAAGTTTTCAACCAAAATGCAATAAGGAATAAAAATGCAGAACAGCCGCCCGGGTTGACCGAGCGGCTGCGCTGTTGTATTCGCATGTTTTCCCGGACCGACTTGCCGTTACGACAGAGGATAAAGCTCCGGATTCCTCAGGTGTTTGCTCAGCATCGCAAGATCCTTCCGGTTCACGTCAGCATCGCCGTTGAGATTGGCTGCCAGAAGTGCCTTTTCATCCAGCGGATTTGCTTCTTTGTTTCTCAGATACTTGCTCAGCATCGCCAGGTCTTTTCGATTGACATTGCCATCGCCTGTGAGGTCGCCGAGCTTGACGCCTTCGGTGGTGATCTTCGTGCTTTTGTCTACCGTCAAGTAGTTGGGCGAGTGAGAATACTCCCAGTAATATACCCCCGCCTCGTCTCTTTCGGTTCTGGTACCGTTGTCATAGGCATCTACCAGATTGGGGCAGACGCTGATATCGAGGCTGGCGATGTTGTTGTGATCGCAGTAAAGATTACTTAACTCTGTGTTCCTGCTCACATCCAGTTTGGTCAGCTGATTGATGTGGCATTCCAGTCGATTCAACGCGGTGCAGCCAGTCACATCCAGAGAGGTCAGCTGGTTGCGGGAGCAGATCAGGAATATCAGCGCTGTATTTTTGCTGAGGTCCAGTTTTGTCAGTTGGTTGCCTGCACAATACAATTGTCTCAGTGATGTGCAGCTGCTGACATCCAGCGAAGTCACCTTGTTGTCATAGAAAGAGAGATATTCCAGTGCGGTGTTCTTGCTCACATCCAGCTTGGTCAGCTGGTTGTAACTGCATTGCAGGTAATTCAACGCCGGGCAGCCGGAGAGATCCAGGCTTGTCAAGGCACAGTCAGAACATATCAGAGTTTTCAGCTTCGGGTTGTCTCTCACATCCAAATAACTTAGTTTGCTGTGACTGTTCACAGCCAAAGATGTCAGCTGGTTGTTTTGGCATTCTAAGGATTGCAGTGCCTTGTTCTTGCTCAGGTCCAGCTCCGTCAGCTGGTTGTTCGCGCAGTTGAGAGTCGTCAGGGCTTCGCAGCTTGTCAGCTCCAGAGATGCCATTTTATTGTTGGCGCAAGATATTTCTTTCAGGGCATCGCAGTAGACAACAACCAAATTCGTCAATGCACAGTCATCGCAGTTCAGGCTTTCCAGTTTTGGGTTGGAGGCCGCTGTCAACCAACACAACGAGTGGTGACCGCTCACATCCAGAGAGGTAATCTGATTGTTATGGCAGTACATTTGTTCCAGCGCAGTGTTTTGGCTCACATCCAGTGCTCTTAGACTGTTGTAGCCAACATCCAGATACGTCAGCGCCGGGCAGCCGGACAAATCCAGGCTTGTCAAGGCACAGCCGGAACATCTCAGAGTTTTCAGCTTCGGGTTGTCTCTCACGACCAAATCTTCAAGCGCGCTGTGAAAGTCCACCTCCAAAGATGTCAGCTGGTTGTTTTGGCATTCTAAGGATTGCAGTGCCTTGTTCTTGCTCAGGTCCAGCTTTGTCAGCTTGTTTACCCCGCATCCCAGCTGTTCCAGCGCAGTGTTTTGGCTCACATCCAGT
>JAEEGL015426759.1_pt1 | contig 16670 bp, 13 predicted proteins | sample 9134231 | NCBI WGS metagenome assembly JAEEGL01 (sample SAMN16246548, study PRJNA631951) | gut metagenome | biome: gut microbiome; feature: rumen; material: fiber-attached | host: Bos | place: Iran: Karaj | collected 2018-10 | reverse complement strand
TGGATGACGGTTTCAGGAACGGATGTGGGAATCCAATATAATTCGGCGTCAGTCCATTACCTTTCCTGATTGTAGCTTAGATAACAAGAGGGTAGAAGTATAACGGGCTGTTACCTTTTCTACCTAACTTTAGAGTAGCAATATAATCGACAAAGAAAGTCTTGAAAAGTGACCCTTTTCAGGAATTTTTTCTTGTTCGCAAATACGTCAAAATCACCGGACTGGAATTAAAATCTTGACAGTGCTTAGATTGGGTTTTATAATCTAAGCACTGCTTAAATACGTGGAGAATAACTATGACAGATAAAGCCTACCATCATGGGAATCTGAAGAAAGAGCTCTTGGAAAAAGGGCTGAAGTATATCAACGAGAATGGTGTGGAAAGCCTTTCGATGCGCAAACTAGCAGCTGTTTGCGGTGTCAGCAGCGGTGCACCCTACGCTCACTTCAAGACAAAAGAAGAGTTTCTCGCCCAGGCCAGAGATTATGTAGCAGAACAGTTTACTGAGTCTCTTATGAACTGTATTCGCGCCAATAAGGATCGAAGCAGATTGTTGGTTGAACTTGGTGTATCTTATGTGGTTTTCTTTAAAAACAATCCGTATTATCACCATTTCTTATTCTTACAAGGTGGAGATTGGCTTGAGCAGTATCCCCCATATAAGATGTTTTCTGAAACTGCCTTTGATTCTCTCACGGCACTAGGTTACAAAGCTGATGATATTAAATATAAGACGCTTGCCATGTGGTCGATGGTACAGGGGCTTGCCGATATCTGTACGTCTCATGAAGTTCTCGATTCCGACAGACTTGAAGACGAGATTGCGAGAGTGCTCTGTGCAGTCACAATATAGTGGTATATAGATGGTTGGAATATATTTAAGCGGAACCGGGAATACAAAACATTGCATAACAAAACTTCTATCTGCCATTGATGAACGAGCTGAGGCGTATCCGATTGAATCAGACAGCGCTATTGCAAGGATCAAGGAAAATGACACCGTCATCATGGCCTACCCTACCCAATTTTCCAATGTGCCATATATGGTCAGAGACTTTATAGAGCGTAATGGAGATCTTTGGGAAGGCAAGAAGATCTTTTGTGTTGTAACCATGGGCGCATTCTCAGGAGATGGAGCAGGTTGCAGTGCCAGGATCCTGAGAAAGCATGGCGCGATCATCTTAGGCGGTCTTCATATTAAGATGCCTGATGCAGTGTGCGATAACAAGATGCTAAAGCGTCCTCTGGAAGAAAACAGACGAATCGTAAAAGAGGCAGACAAGAAGATCGAGTCTGTTGCAGCCGGATTACGAAATGACAATAAGTATCCTCAGGATGGACTGTCATTTGCAGCGCGGCTTGTAGGGCTTTTCGGTCAGCGCCTGTGGTTTTATAACAAGACCGCAAATTACTCTCACAAGCTTAAGATATCTGACGATTGCATCGGATGCGGTATCTGCAGCAGTAATTGTCCCATGGGGAATATTTCTATAACAGACGGCAAGGCTGTACCGGGTGACAGATGCGCAATGTGCTACCGTTGTATATCACATTGTCCTTGCACGGCTATAACACTTCTGGGTAATAAAGTGTACGAACAATGCACATATGAAAAATATACAGAATAAGGAGAGTACCAATGAAAAAAGGATTAAGAAATTTACTGACTATCGGAGTTTGTATATCACTTATGTCATCGTTAGCAGCAGGTTGTTCAAGGACTGATAACGGAACGGATATAAGCGAAACAACGGCCTCAAGCGTAGCGGAAGCAACTACTACTGAAAATACTGCAGAACAGTCAATAGTCGCAAGTCAAAGCGTTACTTCCGGCGGCACAGACACTAATGCACAAGCTGAAAGTGTTGTAATAGACGGCATTACTTATCACATAGGAGATATCTATACTTTCGGAAACTACGGAAATGTCCCTATAACTTGGATCATATTAGATATCGATGGTGAGAATGTCATGCTTCTCTCAGAGTATGCCGTCGATAGCAAGAATTTTAATGAAGAATTGGTCGAGACTTCATGGGAAGAGTGCACTGTAAGGACATGGCTGAACAGCGAATTTACTGATAATGCTTTCAATGATGAAGAAAAGGCTAAGATCCTTGATACAAATGTGGTCAGCAGTCCGAATCCCGAGTATGGGATACAGAGTGGGAATGATACATCTGACAAGGTCTTTCTGCTCAGTGCATCTGAATTTGAAGAACTTGTCCCGGAACAATTCAGACAATGCCTTGTAACAGACTACGCCTGGGAGCACAATGTAATGCGATACAATTCAAACAATTGCTGTGACTGGTTCTTAAGAACTCCGGGAACCAGCGCGAAAGTGGTAACGTATGTAACATATAATGGATTATTGTACACCCCGGGACGTGATGTAACATTCAGTGTCAATGGTATAAGACCTGCAATTTGGATTAATACCGCAGGATGAGAAAAAACTATTCCTTTGACGACTCCTGCTCTTAGAGAGAGAATATCGTCACATCATCACAGTCGTCACAGAATATATCTTTAAGCCAAGTAACCGTCCTTGATCAACTTGTGTCTTCACTATTAAGCAGTGGGAGAGGTCGATATTGTGCATGATTTTTGAAAAAAGTCTTAAATTTGATACAAATCACCAGAAATATAACAAATTCTGAACGAAAACGGCACAAGAGTACTCGCAATACTTATATAAGGAATATATTTATAATCAAGGCTTCTTTACTTGGATGATATAATTACTAATAGGTATAGTATAGAAAGGAAGTGTTAACCTCACTACATTATTCTGTTAATTTTCCATTCTAAGAGTTTCCTCTCAGATAGGACGATTATACCATGTAGTAAATAGGCTATATAAGTTGGGAGCGGTTTCAATGAGCCGTTGGCCTTGAGCTCTTGCTGTGATTCTCCTGATAAAAAATCAGAGCCCTCTTTATGAATTCACCGGTCTTCTCGTATGAAACACCCTTAGGAATGTACTTTCTGATCTCATGGTAGGGGATATGTATCTTTTCCACCTGGTTGGGCTTATCCTCTTTCATAATGGTGCTAATGACAGCATCGTTAAGCTGACCATGCTCGGATAACCTTCGCATCCTGATGGTTTGAGCATGTGACGGCATGCATTCGCGGTCAAGGATCTGATCATAAACGCTTTCCTGTTGTTCCTTAGAAAGGTAGGAGAGCTCTACAGCGGGTCTCAAGGCCATTTTCCGCTAGTCGACGAGATCCAGGAGTTCAGGGATTAGTTCTGTGAGGCGGATATAGCGCTGCACCTGGGTCTTGCTGTCAGTCGAATTGTTTGCTACTGCAGAGACAGACTTAACTCCTTCGAACTTGTGCCCCAGTGGGTCACAAGTTAAATCTGTGCGTTTTCCTTGCCGTTTTATCGCTTCCAACCGCATCTTATAAGAGAATGCCTTCTCGCTCGGCAGGATCACTGTGCGCTGCAGATTAGAGTCCACCATGAGGATTATAGCCTCGTCCTGTGTCATTTCGCGTACTTCCGCCTTGATCATGGCTAATCCGGCTCGGACGCAGGCTTCTTTTCTGCGGTGTCCTGATATCATCTCATATCTGCCTTTTTTTTTGGGACGCAGGATTACGGGAGTTATTAGCCCTTGTTCTTTTATGCTGGTAATGAGGTATTCCATGTCCTCGTCCATCTTTACCTTGAATGGGTGGGCAGGGAAGTCATCTATAAGATTAATAGGAATATCATATATTTTAGGCAGGAGAGACTCTAAAAGTTCTTCCTTGTCCATGAACAACTCTTCGAAAGCATTTAGACCAAGATTGAGTTTTGGTTTTTCCCTCAAAACTGTCGCCTCCCTGTACAAAGTATTCTTAGCACAAGAATAGGTGTGAGCGGACATGGTTTCCAATGTGCGATTGGATTCAAACTAGGTGCAATTGCAGTTTTGGAGTACCAATGATTTCATGCCGAAAAAATGTACATACGTTTCGGCAAAGTCTTTCACACTTTCGCATAGTTTCTCGTGGTGGCATATAAAAACGCCTTGTGAATATGCTCACAAGGCGCTGAATAATTGCATCTGCCAGAAATGTGCGATTATATCGCAGGTGCCACCATTTTTGGATCAATTGGTGTAAAATTGGCGTAAAATTTCATGCTTAAAACCTGCAAACCCAATAAAATCAAGGGTTTAGTCGTTCAAGGGTTTCATTGTCGGGACGGCGCCCGAGAAGTCTATATGTTTTCGATTGCTTTCGATTTGGTTCTCCCGAATGTAGTTTTTACAAGCGTTTTCGACACGTTTTTTCGATTACTTTCGATTGTATTATTATCGCTCAGGTACATAAAATGGTGTCAAAGGTGTCAAAGGTGTCAAAGGTGTAAATCAGTCCGATTTATGTCACTATCGATGTGATAAATTGAATTTAACTTAACTTAACAGATAGTTTGTTGTCTCATAGGTTTATGTTTGATAATCTACACGTATATTAATTTATAAGTGAGGGCCCAATATGTTTGATGCAAAGAAAAAGCTAATAGTTGTTTATGAAAAGAAAGACGAAATTGCATTAAATTACCTTAAACAGCTAGTTCTATCAAATGATGACAATGCAGAAACCGGCGAAATCATCGGAACAAAAGATGGATCCATTGAGGTTATTGCTTGGACGGAGAAAGTATATTTAGACAACACAAAGAATCGAAATGTATCTAATAAGATCATATTTATGGATGACATTAAGGGAATTGAAAAAATAGTTCCTATCATGAAAGTTAAATATAACAAATATGGTGTTAAATACGGAATTTCTGGGAATAACGCTGTCATTTCAATTGATGAAAAAGAATTAAATAGTGATAACGAGTATGAAGCTTTTCAGAAGTTATATAAAGATGAGCTCATGAAGGTAGATATGAAAGTTTCTGATGAGAAACTAGAGGAGAATCAGAAAAAACGCAAAGTGGCTAAAAGAACGAAAGCAAGAGCAGTGCTAACAAATATTCTAGTTCCAGGTGCAGGCGTAGTAGAAGTTGCTAGCGCGATAGCTACAGGAAAACAGAACATAAAATTGACTAGAGAAATGATGTTCTTATATGCAATCACCAAGTTCTATTTGGAAGAAATGGAAGATTTTATTAATAAATAATACTGTAAGAAATAGGTGGTTATATGGATAGCGATAACAGCTTAAAACAAGGCTGGGAAGCATGTTTAGCATCGAATCTTGCTGCAGGCGCATCATCGTATAAAGGTGATGCGTATGTTTCTTGTGTCAAAGATGCAATTAAAGCTATGGAAGATGCAATCAATAACCATCAGCAGCGAGGTCAAGGCTTAGATTTCTTTAAGGGGTTTGTTTTAGAAGAGTGGGCTGCAGGCACTTTCAACATAGATGCTGTTGCAGCAGGTTCTTCTGATAGAGCCCGTGTTATGCACGAGACCGGATATGGTTCGGTTGATGTGCGTTTGTATTCTGGTGATCAGATTCAGGATTATAGCATGAAAGCATACAATACTCCTGAAGCTGCGGCTACGGCGCAGGCGATCCTCAACAAGGATACAGGAGAAGCGCTTTATAAAGGACAGAAAAGATTAGTTCAAGAAGATTTCGTTAAAGATGCTAAAGCAGCAGCGGATCGTAGATACAAGAATAATATATTAACTAGGCCTAAACTAGCGGAATCATATCATGAGACCGATAAACAATTAGTCGATACAATCGATAATGGAAAAGGTATCAAAGGCAGGTCTATTGATAGTAAAGATCTAAAAAAAGCTACCAAAGCTGCACAAAAAGGCGAAGGTGAATTTAAAGCAGCAAACTATGGAGTTACCTTAGATAGTTCCATTGATATGAAATATGTAATGGAACAGGCAAAACAAGCGGGCTACTCTGCTGCAATTATTTCTGTAGCTTTCCAATTAACACCTGAGATTTTTCGTTGTATAGATTACTTAATTAAAAATGGAGAATTAACAGGAGAACAACTAGCTCATTTAGGGGAAACAACAGCTACTGCTGCAGCTACTGGATTTATTAATGGTTATCTAGCTTGTGCCCTTCAGATTATGATCGAAAAAGGAGCATTTGGTGAAGGGTTAAAGAAAGTCAATCCGGGGTGGATTGGGGCCGCTGTTGCCTTTGTTGTAGATACTATTAAAGATAGTATACAAGTTGCACTTGGTCGTAAATCTCCAAGGGAAATGGGTGCTGCATTTGTTGATCGTGCTGTTGTTGGTGTTGGAATGGTATATGGACAGATTGCAGGCAATGTAATAGGTGAGGCAATAAGTCAAACATCAATTGGCAGTGTTATAAGCGGTGCAGTAGTTCAAATTATTGGTTTTGAGTTCCCTGTTATTGGATACGTTATAGGAAGTCTTATTGGAACTGCTATTTCTGTTGCTTACAATTTTGGAAAGAAGAAGTTCTTGTCCATTTGTGTTGATACTGGTTTTACCTGTTTTGGACTTGTAGATCAGGATTATGAAATGCCAGTTGAATACCTAAAATCAATGGGAGTTGATGTTGTTCTTCCAGATTTCTTAACTCCTGATTACGCTGAAGCTGACTATTTAGATGCCGATTATATAGAACCGGATTATTTAGAACCAGAAACAGTGGAATTCTATGAGCTTAAACGAGGTGTTATAGGCGTTAATAAGATAGGATATATTTCAGCGTAAATCGAATAAATAATTACATGTCATAGTGAAGTTGCGTCGCAAATAATCATTTGAAAAAAAGGAGAGGTTTTGAAGCCTCTCCTTTTTGGGATTAGATCAACCATGCTACTAGAACTAATACAAAACCCAAGATGGCTAAAAAAGCTTTGAAGATGCAAGCAATAGCTATAATAGCTGCAAAGATGATCCATAGTACTTTTCTGATCATATCTCTGACCTCCAGATACTCTTTTTTCTCTTATTCCTTTGGCAGAGATGCCTTAACATCTCTGTCTAATCTAATAATATCAAGCCATAATTGACATTAATCGGACTTACGAACGGACGGAAATGGGCTTAAAACCGCCGTTTTCCCTCTGTGTAAGTCCTATTAATGGAACAGTTCTCGTTGTAAAATTATGGCAGATAAACCCAAAGGAATAACAGATAAGCTTATTGATTACGGAGAAAACGACATCGAAATAGGAAATTCCCTGTTAAGAATTATTAAACTTATCAAGCAAGCTCATCACTTTATTTATATACGATAGTATAATTGAATCATCCGCAAGCAAGAAACTGTGAAGGGGTGTCTATAAGATGGCTAGAGTAAAAATAGTAAGCAACCCGTATATGAAGAACATTCAGTATCTGCGCTGGGTTGAAAAGTTTGTTGAACCCTCTGAAAATGGTGATTCTCAGGATGATTTTGCAACAGTATCTGAATGGCAAAACATTGAAATAAACGGCCCTCTTACTTCTGAGAGACTTACCACAGCATTTTTCCCTTTCGTAGTGAATGAGATCTTAGATGAGATAATCAAGGCTTATAAGGCTGAAGACGAAAAAATTGAGATCATATTCGAAGGTGCCCCGGATGAATACAATGACTTAAAATCACTTGCTGAGACAGATAAGTATTCAAACGAAGTCTCGGTTTCTTATGGTGATCGCAAACTTGAAAATGCCAGAGACATATTGCCCAAGGTTGCTGACACATTTAATCTCATGAGACCGCTTATAGATGAAAAAATAAGTGAACAGCCAGAGGTTAGTAAGGATCTTTCAAGATTTTCTGAGACGGCAAGCAACAGGGTGCCTTTGGTTGTAATCGGTAATTACAGTGGAGGAAAATCCACATTTATTAATGCTCTGATCGGTAAAGATATCTTATCAAGTTCTGAACAACCACTTACAGCTAAGATTTATAGAATCCGAGACCTTAAAGAAGAAGGTAAGGCCGTAATCAGCTTTCAGTACTTGGGAGAAGATGTCGAAATTACATTTACAGAAAAAGGATACTCCTTTACTAAAGGCGGAATTGCAGGAGAGCTTTCTTCTCGTTTGGATTCAGAACTCAAGGATTGCTTGGATATGTACGCCACTATCAATAAAACCTTGTTGTACTTGGCGGATTTGGAAGCAAATACCGAAGATACAGAAATTTCTGATCTGATTCAGGTCGAAGTACCATTTGCGCGCAAGGGTATTTTGGGAAATTCAAGCAAGGACTTTGTTATATTTGATACTCCTGGCTCCAATTCTAAAACCCATGGTGAGCATTCTGAGGTTTTGCAGAAGGCGCTTGGTGATATGTCAAACGGTCTTCCAATTTATGTTTCAACCTCTGAAACACTTGATACATGTGATAATGACAAGCTGTGTGAAGAAATCAAGTCTATGGAGCAGTTTGACGACAGGTTCACTTTGATTATCGTCAATAAAGCAGATGCCATAAATCCTAAAAGTCTCGAAATGAACGAGATTCAAAGGGACAGAGTATTGAGACAGAACATTCCACAGAAGTTGTATTCGGAAGGAATGTTTTATGTATCGTCTGTTATGGGTCTTGGATATAAGACTGATGCCAAGTTTGTTGATGATGGTTATGCCTGGATCTTTGACCGTGGACGCGAAGATTTCTGCAATCCGGAATCAAGGTCATATCGCAAACTTTACTTGACTAACATGATGCCTGAACAAATTAAGGAAGTATATGTCAAAGAGGCCCAGGCGTGCGAAGATATTCTCTATGCGAACAGTGGACTTTTTAGCGTCGAAAAAGAGATAGACACGTTTGCTGAGAAGTATTCTCCATATAATAAATGTGAGCAGATGCAACTTTTCTTTGAGAATATCGTTGAAAGAACGACAAAGGCCATATCGGATGCTTTGGTCGAACAGGAAAAGAGCCGCGAGGAAAGAATGCAGGCTTTGGAGGAGAATAAGCAAAGACTGTTAAAACAGCTTAAGGCTGAGGGAGATGAATACTCTACAGCGCTTCATGATAAATATCAGGAAAAGCAGGAATTTTATGTAGATATAACCAAGCTAAAAAAGTCAGCTGATGAACTGAAGCATATTAAAGCAGTTATTCATGATGAGATGTATTCCAAGTATGACGTTGCTAAGGAAAAGAGCGACGTGTTTGAAGCAGGAAAAGGAGCCATTCGAAATGTTCCTGGTCTTTTCAAGAAGCAGGCAACTATATCTGATGAGGCTGAAAAGATAAACAAGGAAAGACTTGAATATGAGCAGGCCGTAAAGTCTGCAAAGGCAGAAACCGATCAGAGGCTTATTGAAAGAGTAAAAAGAGATTATAGAATATGTTTTGAAGAAAGAAGAGATGCCATCGTTGTCGGATCACATGATTATTGGGTTGAAAGCTCAAAGCTTTATAAAGAACTTCTTATGAAGATTGTAACCGGATCCGATCTTTCCCAAGAAGACAAGGATAATCTTACCTTCTACATAACAAATTACGAGTTGAGCGAATTTGAAGATAATGCGGATCAAATCTTTGATGCTGACATGTTTGAAAAGTTCTTAATTGAATGGAACAACTTGAGATTCCTGAATATAGGCGAATTGGATCTCAAAAAGATCGCTATTACCTTTAATACTAATCTCGCAAAATCCATTTTTGAAATCTATTATGCCGTTAAGACAAAGCATACAGAGGAGTTCAACAAATGGGCTATGAGATTCCAATATGATATTGAGGAAAATATCGTAAGTCTTAATCCGAATCTTCGTGAAATCAATGAGATTATCGAGGAAGAAACACGAAGAATTGAAGAAATGACAGATAGAAAGAACAGGATTGTTGGTTATCACAATGATGTGAAAAAGATGCTTGATTGGAGGATCTGATTATGGGTGTTATTCCTGGAACGAAGTTGATTAGTTCAGGTTCCAATAAAGTAAAAGGTGCTTTGAAGAAGGCCGGAGAAAAAATCAACAACAGTATCGCGCGTAAAGCAGCGTTAAGCCCTGAAGAACTCAAAGCGATTGAAGAATCCCGTGACAGATATCTCCAAGGAAAACCAGATCCTACGGATCCTGCTGAGGTCGCACTCACAATGCGGTTGTTGGCTGCCAATTCCATTGAGATATACAATGCATATCTACCGCTAATATCCTCTATCTATTATCCTATTCAGCCAGAAGCTGAATTTGAGGGTTCAAAATTTGATGCTGCTCATAACATCAGATACTTTAATATAACCAAATGGGTTATTGACAAAGAAGAAAAAAATCTCGAAAAACTGGTTAATGTTTATGAGTCATTGTCAAACGAGAACTGCAACATTGCTCTTGTTTTTCACAGAGAAATCGAGAAGACAAATGTATATCTTGCTGTAACAAACAACAAGAATGCTGATGACAACTCTGAGGCACAAAATTACATCGAAAGACTCAAAGGTTCTATTCGTGGTAACTTCCCCGGTGCAAGAATGGGAGATGTTAAGGCAGGCACTTTACCTTGTCTAGGAAACAACAGAAATTTTTCGGTTGCTTCCGTTACTAATATTCCTACTGAAAAGTCTGAAAAGTTTATAAGCCAAACGATTGAGAAGTTGTTGGATGGAATTATCCCGGAAAAGGTTGCGGATGAATATGTTTTAATACTTCTTGCAACTCCAATAGATAATGTTGAAGAAAGAAAGCTGCGTCTGGGAGAAATCTATTCTGGCTTAAAGCCTTATGAATCCTGGCAGACTAATTATACGGTAACCGAGCAGGATACCAGATCATCAATGGCAACTGCTGGTGTTAATATTGGTGCAAGCGCAGGCATTCAGAACGGAACTACGAACAGTATTACAAACAATAAATCAGAAACCGATTCTGATTCTGTGGCCAAGGGAGAAAACAGTTCTTATTCTGATCAACAAAACGAATCGGATTCCAATACTCAAAATTGGTCACAGGCTGATGCCACTCAACAATCACAAACTAAAAACAGTAACTATGGAGGTTCGACACAGAATTCATATCAAAGAACCGAAGGTAAGAATGCCTCTCATAGTGATAATTCGAGTACAAGTAAAACCAACAGCAATACTACTATTACTGGTGATTTAGGTAATTATGTTTATGATGCTACCCATGGCGGCGCACAAGAAGTAGCCAACGAAATCTTAAAAGATGGATTTAAAATTCCTATTGGCACTACTTCAAATGGAACAACTACTGGTGTTACAGACACAATAGGTACAAACAGTTCTCAGTCTTGGGGTTCTTCATCTGGGTCAAACTGGAGCAGAGGACTTTCTACGATGGAAGGTGCCTCTAAAACTATTACTACAGGTGAAGCAATAGCTAGAACAGTAGGTCGTGCAACCATTAATACTGTTGGTAGTACCCTTACGCAAACAGTTGGCAAAGCAGTGACAACCGGACTTGCAGTTGCAGAGGGAGTTTTCAAATCCACAAGTCTTGGTGTTAATTTTGGTGCTAATTTTGCCAGATCTTCTACTGTTACTGTATCCGTCGGTAAAAACGATGGCATTACACAGAATCACGTTAACTACAATGTAAAACATGCCCTTGAGCTTCTTGAAAATCAAATGAAGCGTTATGAAAAAAGCACTGCTATGGGAATGTGGGATTTTGCAGCTTACGTAATAAGTGAAAACCAGAATGTTGCCAGCAATGTAGCGCATTCATATCTTGGATTAACTCAAGGCGAAGAATCTTATATGTCTTCGGATGCGATTAATCTCTGGCGCGGTGATGTTGCTGAAAGTGAAGCATCAGACTTTATTTATGAGTATCTTAGGCAACTTCGCCATCCGGTTTTCGGTCTTAATCCTGACTATTTAGATCTTGCGGAAATGAAGACGGATGAGAAAACTGGACTGGAAACCATGGAGTCTGACTCATTCTATAACGGCGATCTGCAATCACTTTACTGTTACCCAACTGTTGTTACGGCAACAACCCCTCTTTCTGGAAAAGAATTAGCGTATTCGTTAAATTTTCCTCAGAAATCATTGGCTGGTCTCCCGGTCATTCAGTGTGCTAGATTTGGTCGCAATGTAAATCTATCTGGTGGTGATGATTTGCCTGACGATAGCATTGACATTGGTAAGATCTTCCATATGGACAACACTGAGAATGTAACAGTATCACTCTCTCTGAATTCCCTTGCTTCACACACATTTATTACTGGTAGTACGGGTTCAGGTAAGAGCAATACTGTATATCAAATCCTTGATAAAGCAACATCTAACGGCGTTAGATTTCTAGTAATTGAACCGACGAAGGGAGAGTATAAAAACATATTCGGAAACTCTTCAAGTGTTGAGGTATATGGAACAAATCCATCTCATTCAAAACTGTTAAGGATTAATCCTTTCAGCTTCCCTTCTGATATACATGTTCTTGAGCACATTGACAGGTTGACTGAAATCTTTAATGTTTGCTGGCCTATGTATGCAGCTATGCCGGCTGTCCTTAAACGTGCAATTGAAAAATCCTATGAAGATTGCGGATGGGATTTGTGCATGTCTAAGAATGAATATGGTGATGATTTGTATCCTTGTTTTGCAGATGTTACACGGAATGTTAGAGCTATCATTGATTCCAGTGATTATGATTCCGAGAACAAGGGAGCTTATAAGGGTTCATTAATCACACGTCTTTCTTCATTATGCACCGGTCTAAACGGGATGATTTTTTCAAATAATGAGATCCCTATGGTAGATATGTTTGACAGTAATGTCATTGTAGATTTGAGCCGTGTAGGATCATCTGAAACCAAGTCATTGCTCATGGGCATGATTGTCTTAAAACTCCAAGAGTATCGATTGTCTCAAGGTTTGATGAACGCAGATCTCAACCACATTACGGTCCTTGAAGAAGCTCATAATCTCCTTAAACGGACATCTACAGAACAACCTGTAGAAGGTGGAAATCTTGTTGGTAAAAGCGTAGAGATGATCTCAAACGCAATTGCTGAGATGAGAACATATGGAGAAGGATTTATCATTGCTGATCAGGCTCCGGGACTTCTTGATATGGCTGCTATTAGAAACACCAACACGAAGATCATTCTTCGATTGCCTGATTTGACCGATCGTGAACTTGTTGGAAAAGCTGCTAATCTTAATGATGCTCAGATTGTAGAACTTGCTAGAATGCCTAGAGGCATTGCAGCAATATACCAAAATGAGTGGATAGAAGCTGTTCTTTGCAAGGTCGATAAGTATGAAGCAGATGAGCGCAGCTATCAGTATTCTCCTGAGCCAATTCCTGAAAGAAAGGTAGATAACTCTGTTCGTATAAATATAGCTGAATTGCTAAGTAGTGGGACAAAACTGTCTAAAGAACAGATTTTGGGTGATATTCGACCTGAATTAAAGACTTGCAAATTAGATGCTTCGATTGAAGTCGCTATTTTGAAATTCCTTGAGAATCCACCTAAGGAACCTCGCATGTCTAAACTTGGTGAAGTTATGTCAGTTCTTTATCCGGAGGTAGCTGAAGAAGTTAAAAAAGCATATTCAGATGCAACTGAAATGAAAGATTGGACGGAATCTGCTCAAAACGCGCTTAATATGTGTTTGGCAAATACGAGTGAAGGTTCAAGGCTTGGCGAGCAGGCTCGCAGAGATATTATTCAAAGCATTATTACCTATTATGTTTGGATTGTTCAAAAGGATCAGGCTTCTGTTGAGAAGTGGTATGTCGAAGGAGGCTTATAAATGGCAATAGAGGGTTTTATCAAGGCTGCCAGCGAAGTTGCTAAAGAAGCGGCTAAAGAAGCCTCTAAGGAAACTGCTAGAAACATCAAATCATTTGATGTTAGGAAAAAGATGGACAGTCCAGTTCCTAATGCAGATAACCTAAAAGGCCCTGATTCTAAAAAAGAAAAGATAAATATTGATAAAAGGATTGAAAAACTTCAGTCTGAATACATAAACAAGGCTGAATTAAATCCAGATCTTAATAAGCTTGATTCACAAGCAAAAGGTAACTACGCAGAAATGAAAGTGGATCGTGATCTTGCAAGTAAAGGTTATGAGAGAATTTCAAAAGAGAGCGTAACAGACTTGAAGACTAATACCGGTCCAGGAATAGATGGAGTCTTTACTAATGCTGAAACAGGAAAGACATTGATTACTGAGACTAAGTTCAACAAATCTGAATTGGGGAATACTCTTGACGGAAAGCAAATGAGTAGTAATTGGATAGATAAAAGGCTTGATGCTGCAGTTGGAAAAGACGCGGCAGATAAAATACGTTTAAACAGCATTTTGAACCCGGATAGTGTTGAGTCAGTCTTAGCAAAGGTGGATCTTAATGGTAATATCTCGTATTTCAAATTAGATGATGCGGCGAATATTGTGGGAGGAATAACGTTATGATGCATACTGATAAGTTTAAGAGTTCTGATTATTTTCAGAATTATATTGATGATCAGAAGCAACGTATTGATAAATTTACGAAAGTGCTTGATATATGCGCAGATTCTGAGAAAGAAAAGCTGTATCGGATTATAGGCGGACTCGTAAAGGATCTTATTTCTGCACAGTTTTCAAACAATGAAAGTTTTTCAACTATTGTTTCGAGTTTTGAGAAATATGCCGAATGTTTGTTGGTAACAGGGTTTTCTAGTTATTCTGAATACGTCGATTTCTTGTCATTACAGATCATTTTAGATATAAGTGACGTTTCGATAGAAGCTCCCGCAGATTTTGATGATGACTTAACTCGTCTTCTAAATAACTATATAAACAAAGAGGAAAAGCCGCTTGCAGGTTTTCTCTGCTACCCGGATTATTATGAGGTATTCAAGAACTACTTATTAGGTGAAATTGACTTTAATGAGTTAATAGATTATGTAAATAATAAGTGGTACTCCGCGTCCGTAGATTTCTATTGGTTTGGTAGTCATTTGAGAGATGATAATACATATGCCGGATATTGGAGTTATATCGCGAGTTCGTCGATAAGAGTTAAAGGCGAATATGAAAAGATTACTGATGGAGATTGCTTCATCGTTTGATTTCCTATTAATATATGACTCGCTTTAGCACCTCTGTTAACGAGGTGCTTTTATGTGTTTTTCCTGCATGTAGCAAATGACATTTCATTTTTAAAGATAACGACTAATCTTTTATATATCGTTGTACTTTATATACAAAATCGCTTATATCAGTAAAGTAATTAGGATAAGTGCTCTTCAATTCTGAGAATTTAGACACTCTTACAAGTACTGTATCTGTATTTGGAAGTTGGAGTTTTTCTAGATTTGAATAATATAACTCCGCTGAAATAAAATCACTGGCTTTGAATCTTTTTACTATTAATTTTGAATCGTTATAATTTAGTGACAACACGCAGAACTCGTTATTGTTTGTCTGAAAATTATCTTCTTCAAACTTGTTCGCAACTCTAATACTATTAAGAAATTTCAAGTAGTTATGTTTCCTATCTAGATCACGAATTTCTTTTGTAAGTTCTTTAATGTTATATGATGTCTCAGGAACTACGGGCGAATTCTCTTCAATAGCAAATAAAGACGAAACTAATGCAAAGAAACGTTTGATATCTTCATCACCTTCGCCGGCTTTTATATTTATGTTTTTAAAGAGACTCATTGTTTCTACTGCCGTAGCCCACAAATGTTGGAGTTTCGTCCTAAACTGAATCTCAATAAACATTCCGTTGTTGTAATCTGTTTCTGTATCACTATGATATTCATAAACTGCATGAAGGCTTCTATAACCAGATTTTTTAGGAGAGGCAATATAATCAAATTCTTTAATAAATTTATGTCGCACTTTAGATTCTTTATATCTTTTATAATATGAATATACATCGTCAATAGAATTAGCAATTAAACGGCATCCCCCGAGGTCTTGAATATTCAAAAGACTCATATTGGTCTCGCGTTTGAGCTTATCTTCGATAGATTCTAAACGCTTTAATCTTTGTGCTACTAATACGCTTCCATCAGAAGGAGCCATATTCTTTAAATATCTGTATATTATTTGAAGTGGATATGCATGGGCTGCACGCCAATTTTCGATGATGTCTACAGCTTTTTTTCTTTCTTCAGGGGTGCAATCTTTCCGTATCATGCTACCAGCCTTTTTGATTTGACTTCTAGTGTATTCCACCTTTTTCCATTGTGTTTGTATGTTCGTCATATAAGGCCCCATATCCTCGTTTCAATGTGTTTATCTGTTTTTTATTATACTAAGTTTTCAAAATAACAGATAATGCTTATTTAGAAGGTTTTGAATGCAAAAAATTCACAACAGTAACCGCAGTGTTTTCCCAAAAGAGTTAAATAATAGTGAAACAAAACCAACTACAGATATAAGATTTAGTTTGATGATTCCCTCTCAATGAAGTAGTTTCTAATTGACTATTTGAGATATAAGAATGAAATAATACTATATACTGATTCAGCCAAAATGGTGTTACACCGAATTACAAAGCCCCCTTTCTGGAGAGAAAAAGGGGGCTCTTTTAGGAAGCTGATTATGTTCGAAGGAGGGTCGATCCCTCTTTAATTGTTATACCATGCGCCAGATGCTCAGATCTCGTCCGGACCTACGATCTCCAGATAATTCCGATCCTGACGCTCCTGATCGAACTTGAGTATCTCATCTTTCTTCAGCTGATTCGTGACGTCGACGTCGGGAGAAGAGTATTATGTTTTTCTGTATGTTTATTTTATGTGTATATAACCTTATATTTCTTAATGCCCCTCTTTA
>JAEEGL012923863.1_pt1 | contig 16670 bp, 11 predicted proteins | sample 9134231 | NCBI WGS metagenome assembly JAEEGL01 (sample SAMN16246548, study PRJNA631951) | gut metagenome | biome: gut microbiome; feature: rumen; material: fiber-attached | host: Bos | place: Iran: Karaj | collected 2018-10 | reverse complement strand
TTCTCATCTCTCATCTCTCATCTCATCAGGGCGTGCAAGCTATCCTCTCACCTCTCACCTCTCACCTCTCACCTCTAAAATCTAAAGTCACTCAACACCAAACCCGATGAAGAACGTTTTCATTTTGCTGGCGGCAGCCCTGTTCCTGACAGGCTGCACGAAGGAGGGCGACACCATCTACAAGCCCGACCCCAATGAGGAGGCTGCGAGCGATGCGCCGTTAGTGACGGTCATCTACGACGCCAACGCATTGGGCGACCACTCATACAACGACCTGATTTACGAGGGCGTGGAGCGCGCGGCTCAGCAATGGGGGCTGCGCACCATGCAGCTGTCGCCCAGGTCATACGATGAAGGCCTGCAGTATCTGGAGCTGATGTTCCGGCAGATGGAAGCGGCGAAGGACTCTGTGCGCCGCCTGTTCATCGTCACCTCGCCTGGCTACGACGACTTCATCCGCAAGAACAACAGGCGCCTGGAGGCCAATCCCAACGCTGACCTGCTCTACCTTGAGACGCGCACGCCATTGGAGGGCAAGGGCTCAACGCTCTTCCTCACCTACTACGGAGCGATGTACGAGGGTGGCAGGATAGAGGCGGCCGTGGAGGGCTCCCACATCCTGCTGGTAGGGGCCAACCGCCAGACACCGGCTATCACGGAAGCGATGCAGGGCTACCGCGACGGCTTCGAAGCAGGCTTGCAGCTGCTGACGGAGAAGCAAGCCGCACAGAGCAGTCTGTCATCAACCTTCCTTGACGAGACAGGAATAGGAGGATTCAGCGTGGCCGACACCACAGCCCTGCGCCTGCTGCTACAATGGCACGACGAGGACATCAACACATTAGTGCCCATCTGTGGAGGAGCGATGAATACGTTTGCACGGTTGAACTACTCTACGCTGGTGGCCATTGACATCATTGGCATTGATGCCTATTACGACAACTATTACTCCACCTACTCGGTGGTGAAGCACATCGACCGTGCCGTCGCTCAATGCATCAGCCAGTGGCTCAACGACGGGACGATGGCCAAGCACCAGACGCTTGGACTGAAAGGGGGATTTACGGAGGTTATCATCAATCCCAACAACGACATCTATATCTGGATACCTGAAGGATACAATGGAGACACGGCGCCGCAGCTGACAATGGAAATGAAAGAGGAAATGCACAACGAAGCCGTGAGAAAGGAGGAGGAGCATGAGGGGAGTTGAAACATTTAAAGATTTAAAAATGAATAGATTAAAAGATTTGAGCATTCCGAAGGGCATCCTTACATTTTTTAATTTCCTCATTTTTACATCCCTCCTCACGGCATGCAGGCAGGAGGACGACACCATCGTCTATCAGCAGTCGCGGCGATGGGTGGAGAAAACCGTCGCCGTGGTGGCACCCACCAGTGCCGACGCTGCCACGAAGGCACGCTTTGAGCGCACGGCACAGTGGTTCCTCGACAACTTCCACCAGGCTCAGCTGCACGACACGCTGTGCATCAACCTGAAGCTGGAATGGCACGACGAACTGACGGAAGACCTGGTGCGGCTTGGCGAGACACTGGCTGACAGAGAGGACGTGCTGGCCGTCATTGGCCCCTTCGGCAACGATGCGGTGGCGCAGTTGGCACCAGCCTGCCAGAAGACCCACAAACCCGTCATCGCACCGACAGCCACCAGCGAGGATGTCATACGCCGATTCGCCGTCGGCACAGCCGGAGTAGCCAACAAGGAGCCGTTCCTGTGGGCACTCACTGAGACCGACATCACCTTCTGCGAGGTATTGCTCAGCATGTATGCCTCGTATATCATCAGCATAGATGGCGACCTGTCAAACAGCAAACCTGCCGCCTTGTTCTCGCCTGACGACAGCTATGGCCGCACGTTCTTCGACTGGGGACCCTATCAGGCTGAGGAGATGGGCATACCTTTCTCACACAACGAGCAGTATACCGACGATGCCGACCTGAACCGACGCATGGAGGAATACTTGGACGAGCTGAACGAGCTGCCCACCTTCGGCAGTCTTATCATCGGCAACTTCTGCGTCATCGAGACCACCCAACAGCTCTACGACATAGCCCGTCTGCGCATGGAGTGGTGGGGCATCAACCCCGATGAACCGATTGAAGAAGAAGGGAAGGAAGAGATGCTGCAGCTATTGGAGTTCTGGGCGCGTACCTACTTCGCCTACAGTAACCTGACGCAGGAGAGCATCGATGCCCTCGGCGAGAGCGCAGCTGACGTACTGCAGTATTATCAGGGCTTCTCGCCCTACGCCGACCCAACGACGGGCTTCGAGAAGAGCTACGAGGTGAAGTTCGGTGCCAAGCCCACCTTTGCCGAGTGCAAGTTCTATGATGCGCTGATGCTGGCCGCCTTCGCAGCTTCCTACATTGAGCATACAGCATTCGTTGACAAGCCAAGCGGCTCCCACTCCTCTTCGGATGGTGGTGCCAGTGCTCCGTCTTCGTCCAATCATCTGTTTAACGACGCCATCGTCACCATCACCACCCCTCACGCACAGCAGCTCAGCGGGGCCGCATGGAGTGCCACCTCGATGGAGCTCTACCTCACTGCCCTGGAGCAGGGACGGCTGATGGACTTCAAGGGAGCCTCGGGTGACGTCCGTTTCGACAGCGAGACCTACACCTCGTCCACTCACACCACCTACGTTCACTGGCAAATCAAGGACGGCCGGCTCACCCATCAGAACTACCTGAGCAGCGACGGCAGCCACAGGACAGGCGCTGCCATGGCGGCCTGGAGCTGGCTGGTGGAGAACGCGGAGGAGGCCTTTGCCAATGAAGCAGAGAACAAGGACGCGGGCATTACCTACCCGGCGCTCTCTGGCCAGTATGCCGTATTGGTGCAGGGCAGCGACGGCTGGAGCAACTACCGCCATCAGGCCGATGTGCTCAGCGTGTACCAGATGCTCAAGAAGAACGGCTATGACGATGACCACATTATTCTTATTATAGACAAGGCATTGGGCTCAGACGCAAAGAATCCCGAGCCAGGCATTATCCGAGCCGAAGATGGCGGTAGTGACCTGTTGGGTGGGGCCGTCATCGACTATGACAATGCCGCACTAACGCCGGGCGACATCTGCCACATCATGCTCGGGGAGAAGACAGCCAGCACTCCCATCGTCCTGCCGCAAACGCAGGGAGGGGCTGAGAGTGGAGCGCCCAACATCCTCCTCTTTTGGAGTGGTCACGGCCGTAACCGTGCCAGCAACGGTGCCGACGAGCTGGCATGGCGCGAAGCCGACACAGGACAGGGCATGACGGCCGAGCTGCTGCGCCAGACCGTCAGCCAGATGCAGCAGCAGGGGCTCTACCGCAAGCTGCTCATCCTTACTGAGCCCTGTTTCTCTGAAGCCGTCATCACACCCTTGATAGGCATTCCGGGCGTCCTCGCCATGTCGAGTGCAGGCACCTACGAGCAGTCTTTCGCTGACAACTGGAGCACCGAGCTCGGCGTGTGGCGCTGTGACCGCTTCAGTCGTAATCTCGTCACCCACCTGACGGCATCGCCATCGACGACCTACCGCGAGCTATACCTCTACTGCGCCCAGCACACCCTGGGCTCGCACGTCCACATCGTGAACTCCACCCACTTCGGCAACCTCTACACCACTGGCCCGAAGGAGTTCCTCGTTCCTTGAGTGTTTCAGAGGTGAGAGGTGAGAGGTGAGAGAATAGCTTGCACGCCCTGATAATGCAGCAAGATGTCATGTCCCGCCACCTGATGAGAATGATGAAAAATGCAGCGGCAGAACTATCCTCTCACCTCTCACCTCTCACCTCAAAAAAACCTCTCACCTCTAAAACAAAATTACAAAATCACATCGTATGAACCAAAACAAAATCACTGAGGGCTACATGCCCTTTATGGGACACCAGACCTACTACCGCATAGTGGGCGAAGCAACGGAGAAAGCACCCCTGCTGTTGCTACATGGCGGTCCCGGAAGCACCCACAACTATTTCGAGGTGCTCGACTGTATCGCTGACACAGGGCGACAGGTCATCTCCTACGACCAGATAGGATGTGGCAACTCCTATCTCGATGGGCATCCTGAGCTATGGACGCAGAAGACCTGGAATGACGAACTGATTGCCATCCGCGAATACCTTCATTTGGACAGCGTGCACATCCTCGGGCAGTCGTGGGGAGCCATGCAGGCCATAGCCTATGTCATCGACGACAAGCCATCGGGCATCAAGTCGCTCATCCTCTCTTCGGGCCATGCTTCCAGCAGCCTGTGGGCCAGCGAACAGCACCGTCTCATCAAGTATCTGTCGGCGGAAGACCAGGAGGCGATAAGCCGTGCAGAAGCCTCCGGCAAGTGGGACGACCCCGCCTACCTGCGCGCCAACGACCATTACTTTGAGCAGTTTGTCATCAGCGTCGATGAGCACTCGCCCGAATGTCTCCGGCGGCCGAAGCGTTCAGGCACCGAAGCCTATCTCTATGGCTGGGGGCCCAACGAGTATCAGCCGCTCGGCAGTCTGAAGGACTTCGAGTACACCGACAGGCTTTGCCAGATAACCTTGCCGGTCCTGATATGCAGTGGCACACGCGACATCTGCACGCCCGTCGTAGCAGCTTCGCTCTACGAGAACATCCCCAACAGTCAGTGGCATCTGTTCAGGCATTCCCGCCACACCTGCTTCATCGATGCCCACGAGGAGTATTGCCAGGTGCTCACCCAATGGTTGGAAGAGCAGGAGAATTAAGAATTTAGAGTTTAGAATTAAGAAGTATTCTCGCTCCGCTGATAGTTCTGCCGCTGCATTTTTTCATCATTCTTATCTCATCTTTCAACTCTCAAGTCTAAAGTCACTCTGCTCGGCCGAAGGACGCTTGCTACCCGCTCGGCTCTGCCGTTTCGCTCGTCGAAGAACGGGACGCAAGAACACTCAACACTCAACTCTATATAAAAGGTACGTACCATGCCAAGGATGATTTTTGCTCCATTTGTATTTGTTGTTTCGGTTTTTATTTGTATCTTTGCCCCCAGAAACCAAAAGAATTGAGTTATGACATCATTTGCATTGAACAATCTTTGGACTTATCTGCAGGGACTATCACTCTCGCAGAAAGACCGTGAGTGGTTGGCAAACAAGTTGATTATGCCGGCAAAGGTACAGGAGGACACAGCTAAAGACGATTCCTTGTCTGAATTCCTTAAGATGGAAGGGATATGGTCTGAGGATGCTGAGGGCGAGGAGTATTACCAGACAATGAAGCATCGCAACGATGGTCGTCCCCTTAATCGTGAAATTAATCTTGACGATTGACAAATTATGAAAGGATATATCCTTGATTCTGACACTTGGATTGAGTATTTCCATCACCGTTGTGGTGTTGGAGCGCATATCGCGCAAGTTCAAAAGAACGAGATTTTCACTTCCGAGGTTTCGATAGCAGAACTCACATACGGTGCTTTGCATAGCCAAAACGTACAAAAACACTTGAGAGAACCAGAGATGATAAGAAAGAACTTCCAAGTTCTTCCAATCGTTAAAGACTGGGCTCGTGATTATGCCGATATTCGCCATGCACTCGCTTGCCAAGGACTGACTGTTGGCGACCTTGATATTCTGATTGCCGTTACGGCACGTCATTATGGTTTGACGGTTGTTACACACAATATCAAGCATTTCAGCAAAATGCCAGGCATAAATTGTGTAGACTGGGTTGAAATGTAATTACCTGTTTATTGTTTATTGACTATTGTTTATTGGCTGTTGTCCTGCCGCTTCATTTTTTCATCATTCTTATCTCATCTTTCAACTCTCAAGTCTAAAGTCACTAAACACTCAACTCTATATAAAATACGTACCATGCCAAGGAAAAAGGACGGATTGTTGTTTGATGTTCACCCCACTCCTGCCAAAGGGAAGGACGGGAAGAATGTCTTGTATGTCAGGCCCGTGTCAGGACACAAGATGGCGATGCAGGATGTGGAGGATTTCTGTAGCCGTAACTACGGTCTGCGCTACGGCGAGCTGTCGCGGGCCTTCGACGTGTTTCTTCATGCCGCCAGCGAACTGATGGCTATGGGCTATCGCATCGACACGCCCATCGGGTCCTTTGCCCCCAGGCTCTCACTCACTCGCGAGTTCACCGACCCGGACGAGATAAAGGGGCATGACGTGAGGCTCGACGGTGTGGACTACAATCCCGGCAAGATATGGAATGACCAGATAGGGAAATGGAACAAAGGCTTCCGCCGGGCCAGCGCCCTCAACACGCAGGAGCTGCTGGCTGACGAGGAGAAGCTGGAGCAGATACTGAGGAGCACCATCAAGAAGTTCGACGGCTACATCACCGTCGGTCGCTTCGCCAGCCATTCCGGCCTGACCTACTATTCTGCCCGCAAGCAGCTCAATGCCTGGTGCGAGGGCGACACCCCCAAGCTGCTGAAGACCAAGCGTGGCCAGGAGTATATCTATACCGAGATATGAGGAGCTCTTTTAGAGGTGAGAGGTGAGAGGATAGTTCTGCCGCTGCATTTTCATCACGCTCGTCTCTCATTTCTCATCTCTCAAGTCTAAAGTCTCTCCGCTCGGCCGAAGGACGCTTGCTACCCGCTCGGCTCTGCCGCTTCGCTCGTCGAAGAACGGGACGCAAGAACACTCAACGCTCAACACTCAACTCTAAAGCCTCTCACCTCTATCAACTGAAGCAAGCTGAGCTTGCGGAAGATGACGTCAGGCCGTAGACTGCCCCAAGCCTATGTTTTTCTCATGTAATTAATTGGTGGTTTCAGTAAAAAAGACTACCTTTGCATCTTGTATGAATGACTTTACAGAAGAACTGGCCAAACTCCACATTCTAACAGGAGCAGAATACTCTCGTCAGGTGGAGCGGATAGCCCTGCGCAAGGAGTTTCATCCGTTAGAAACCGACGAGGCCATTTTCACGGTTGGTGGCGAGAAGAATGACGACTACCAGAACCTGCTGACTGCTGCAAGAAAAGCTGTAGAATTAGGCTATACAGTTTATATATTGCCTAATCCCAGGGAGACGCGCACTCCTGACTTTATCCTATATAAGAAAGGAGTGTATCGTACATACGACCTCAAAACTGTTTTTGGAAAGGCTTCTGTTGGTAACAGTCTGTTGGATTCTGTTGGTCAGTGCAACAGCATACTTATCTGCATGACTACAGATTACAACACGCGTCGATTAGCCTTATCCATCAAGAGATATTTTGAAGTTAACGAAAAAGCCTTTGAAGTCATGATCTTAAAAGGCGGCAAGCGCATATCTGTAAAGAGGGCATTAGCAACAAACAGCAACTTTCTCAGAATGTTTATCAAACTCTATGAACGATAAAAAAACCACCCCTCATGGGATGGTTTTAAAATTGGAGCAGGGGCGGTGCTGTCTTACTCCTGTCGCGGTGTCAACAATGTCCTGCGACCTCGGGATTCTGCCCGGATAGCCAAAACTGATGTTCTGACGATGCAAAGATACGACCTTTTTCTGAATCTTCCAAATAATTAAGCAACTTTTTTATTCAGGCTTTCCTTCTTCCTTATTAAAACCAAGGTGATAATAGTCTGAGATTCGCTGCAGGTCTTCTGCTTTTGAGAGTTACTGATATTGGAATAGATATACCAGCCATCGCATTCATGCTGCCAGATTCGAGGGCGCCCCCAAAGCTGCTGAAGACCAAGCGAGGACAAGAGTATATCCATACCGAGATATGAGGAGCCCCCACCACTATCTCACCAACTCCAGTATAGTCCCTAAGTGGTATTCTATAACACCATCAGCGTATGTGGTATCAACGACCTGCACCAAAGCACTCTCGCAGTCTTTGTGGTAACCAACGAACAATCGCAGCGCATCATACCGACGAAGATAGCGTTTACCATCCGCCTCATCTATGTAGGTGTACTTGTTGAGCGTGGACTGTTTGAGTTCCCGATACTCAATCTTCTTACTACCAGCAATGATTTCTTGGAAGTACGCTTTCTTGATGTTCAGCGTCAGGACTTTCAAATGCTTTGTGTCGAAAGTGGACTGCGTTTTCACTATCCGCTGTTCCAGACACTCCATACTGGAATTATATGTGTAGCCCACAATGGTTCCGTCCATGACCTTCTCTATGATTACATTCACCACATTCAAGGGAACGACAAACCATTCTTTTGGTTCATGGCTCTTACCCTCATCATCAATGACAGTCACGTGAAACTGAGCCGTCCGCAACACCTGATGCACCAAATCTTCAAACTTCTGCGAATGCAGATTAGCCACTTTATACGTAGCCACCACCTCTACAGGAGCCATCAGATATGTCGGCTCATGTTCGGCATTGGCAATACGTTCCTCTACGGTATTCGTGGAGAAACCTATCTTATAGAGATTCTTCAGACTGCTGATAGCAGGATTTTTTGAGAGCGAACGTAGCACATAGATATAGCCTGTCACCTTGTCTTTCTCCGTCAAGTCCATATTCGTAAAGAACTTGCGGTCGGTTTCCGATTGCAGTTCTGTAACGGCATAGCCACTCCCTACAACATTCTTTCGGAGTGTCTGTAGCAAGATGTCTGATTCTGTACCATTCTCATAGATGCAACGTGTCCGGCCATCGGGAAGGGAATTGCTGCTTTGGCGCTTTTCGCCTATTGCCTCCAACAACAGCAATTGTCCGTCCACCACATAGTAATGTCCTGCCTGAAGATTGATGGTCTTCGAAATCTTCACCAGACTGCGCTTGCCTTGTTTGAGGTCTTGATGCACATGTAAGAATAACGGGCGGTATTGTTCGAAATCCTCACACAGCTCGTGTTGGGCGACATAATCAGCCTTGTTCTTGGCTGTCATTGCCTTTCGCATATCCGTTGGGATATCGAACAGTTCCGCTTCTTTTTCTGAAATATTCAGTAGCGGATCATCTAATATTTCTTCTAGCTCCTTGTCTATATCCATACCTTATTCCATCATGTTCTTATTTTTGAGGGCGGTCATCGCTGCCCACATCATTTTCTCATTCAGATTGCCATTCCGCGCAGGTTCCCGACCGTGGCGTTCTATCCACGCCCTGACTTCTGCCAGTTTCTGACTCATTCGGTCATCGGCCGTTGGGGCAGACGCCTTTGGGCGAACGCCATCCAATAGTGGGTCGTCAAATAGTTCCAATAACTCTTTTGGCCATTCCATATTTTTTCTATTTGCCAGGTTCATATTCCAGTCCTGCCAGCTTGCGGGCTTTCAGATTTCTTATCATCTGCAAAGCTGCCGCCATCTCCCTCACTTTCGGGTTAGGGTCTTCGATGCTTGGTACCCGTCCATTATGTTCTTTGACATACTCTTTCAGCGGACCCTTGAAGATAGTGATAGCCTGCTCCAGCGTCAAGTCGAACTTCTGTTCGGCGATGGTGTCTTGAATGATTTTCAATGTAGGCGCATCCACCGACTTAGACAGCACCTCGTATGCCCTCTGGAAAGGATTGATGGTATCGATGAGGTTGATGCTCAGTTTGTCGATGTTGATAAAGCGATTGGCAATCTTGATAAGACGGTTGCCCTCGCTTTCCTGCTCATCTTTCCTGCTCATCTTACTCATATCTATCGGCTCTCCCTTCTCGTTCACAATATCGTTCCCCTTGATCATCGTGTCAAGCAACACGCGCTGGCATACTTCTTCCACTTCGCCCTCCGACAAGTCAGGATAGCGTTCACGGATTACCTTGGGTATCAGGCTTTGTGTGATGGTCTCTGCTGTTGTAGAGCCGCTGATGGCCTTCACCATCATATCGTCTTGCAGAATAGCAGCCTTCAGGTCATCCAACTGCTCTTGTACGATGAGTTTAGTTTTTTCACTCGACAGCGGCTTCAGTCCTTCCACGATCAGCGTCCTGAGCGGATTGTCCTTCTCATCATCGTCATCTTCGTCATCCTTCACGGTCTTGAACCGCCAGCTGGGGGCCATCACCTGTTCCATCAGCAACGAGGCAGTAATGGCTTTCAGAAAGTCATTCACAGCTACCTTCACATCACTCTGGCCTGCCTCTGGCATAGCTATCAGATTGACGAACTTGGCTGTCTCTTTGCCTTCACAGTCACGGGTGCAACGGCCAATTATCTGAATCACCTCCGTCAGCGAGCCACGCACGCCCACTGTCAGACAGGCTTCGCACCACTGCCAGTCGAAACCTTCCTTGGCGGTGCCCAAGGCAATGATGATGTCCATATCGTCCTTGTGCCTCATCCGCTGCAAATAGCCCTGTACCATGTTACGCTCTTTCATGTCATCCTCCACCAGGTCGGCCACCTTCAATGACCGTCCGTCTTGCGTGTGAACATGATAGATGCCTGTGTTATAGTCCTTATATTCCAACGTACCTATCTTCTTCATAATCTCGTCCGTCTCGGCATACTTACCAATGCCTGTCGAGGCTCTGGCATTCACGCTGGGTATATGGATGATGGTCTTCTTCGTCGTGTCAAGCACCTCCTGGATATGATCCAGATACGAACCATGATAGAAGTGGTAGCCCAGCACCAGATTTTTCAGATACTTGTAGCCGTTCAACTGCTGGTAATAATTATAGGTGACTGGATAGAAACGGGCTTCATCCTCTACCCTCAGCACGGGAATGCCATCGCCCCGGAAGTATGAGCCTGTCATGGCTACGATATGCCCCGTTGAGTTGTTCATCACCCTGCGCACCACGTCGCCCAAGTTTGAATTGGCATCGGCACTGGTGTGGTGGAACTCGTCAATCGCCAACAGCGTGTCGTTAAAATCCTCGTCAGATATCTCTTTCATGCCGTTCCTCAACGTGGCATGGGCACAGACCAATATCCGCGTCCTCGACTGACGAAAGAATTCGATGAAGCGTCCCTTCTTATCCTTCTCGTTCTTCACATCCGTCAGGTTGAAGTAGGGAGCCACTTCCCAGTCGGCAAAGAATCCGTAAGGTTTCAATTTCGTGTTCTGGAACGAGCGCCCGATGCTCTTTTCGGGCACAGCCACCACCACCCGTTTCAGCCCCTGATTCACCAGTTTATCGAGCGCAATGAACATCAATGCACGGCTCTTGCCCGATGCAGGTGGTGCCTTAATCAGCAGGAACCGTTTATCTCGGGCCTCGTATGCCTTGGCCTGCATCTCGCGCATTCCCAACTCATTGGTGGCACTGGCCTCCCCCGTCTGCTGGTAGCGTATATCAACGATGTTGTTACTTTTTTGTTCCATATATATTTGTTTATTCAATATTTTATTCGTAACTTTGCGGCGAAATCAATAAGTATAGGATATGACAGCGTTAGAATTGAATGCAGAGCTATTTCGCGAATTGAGCATCATCGCCGAAGATGAAGGCCTCATGAAAAAGGCCGTCAAGTATCTCAAAAAGCTTACCGCCCAAAAGAAGGCTATGGATGAAACTGAGTATATCATGTCTTCTCCTGCTATGGTTGAAATTATACGCCAAGGCCAAAAAGATATTGAGGAAGGACGTGGACGTGTCATCAAACTTGATGAAATATGGAAATAAAGTTCATGCCCAAGGCTGAAGAAGACTTGGCGTACTGGAAAGCAACAGGCAACAAACGTGTAATGAAACGTATAACGAAGTTGCTTGAAGATATTCTTCAGCACCCATTTACAGGGGTTGGCAAACCAGAGCCGCTGAAAGGTGACATGCAAGGTATATGGAGCCGCCGCATTACTGATGAGCACAGATTGGTGTACTCCATTAGTAATGGTATGGTGTACGTATATGTTCTTTCTATGCGGTTCCATTATTCAAAATAGCATCTCTTTATTTCTTAGTCAGATTGGCCGTCAGATGACTGGTGCTCACCGTCATCTTTTCATATAACTTAAACAGGCATTCCAGGCGGGCTTCGTCGTTGGCGAAAGGATAGCCGGGATAGCAACTTTCCACGATGTCATCCAGTCGGGCGTGAGCCTCACGCAAGTCCTGTGGCATCTTATCTGGGTCGTAAAGTTCTGCCAAAGTCTTTTCCGGGTAGAACTCCCGCGTCACCAAGACATCCTCTGCCGCCTGCTCTATTTCCACTTTCTTCTCCGAGGAGATTTTGGGGAAGGGGAAAGTGTTGTAGCAGAGTTGGGCGGAGTAACGATAATCTGTTTTCAATCTCCCACCAACAGTCTTTATCCAAACCATGTGGATTCGACTCATCAATATACCAAATATAGATATATCTTTTGTACCAACAACCATACAACTATTGGCCGCAATATTTCCTTCTTCCAAATATCCCATAGGGATATACTCTCGTCTCTCAGATGTTGAACTTGGAATAAGTATTATGGGACATTTCATTGGCTGGGTAATCTGCGCAAAAAGATGAGGAATTGCAGCAAGTTGAGGACGTGAAGACTCCTCCCTAATGGTCTTCAATTCTTCTATTCTTTTCTTGAATTCTACAATGGAGCCATACTCTTTCTCATCTTCTCCATAGAGCCAAATACACCATCGTTGTTTTCCGTTAATGAAGTCCTCTGCACCAATCAGTGGCTTAATATATTTGGCAGCTTCAGGCTCTCGTCTTATCAAATCATTCTTCTCTTCTGTAGAAAGAATTAACTTTCCACCATCTGCTGGCATATTGCCAAAATTCATTTGTGGATATCCTTTGCATATAGGAGTAGTCTCACCCTTGACAAACACAGTTGGACCATCCATTAACAATGGAGTAATATTCTTGACTTCTTTGCATTGTGTGCCTTCAAACAATAGTCTTTTCTCTGCATTTCTTTCTTGCGAAAGTCCAACTATTACGCATATAACGGCAGCATTATATTTTGCATTGTTTTGCCACTTAAATGATTTATAGGCAAAATTGATGACAAGTCCATCTTTTAACACACGTTTCCAAAGCAAAGCTACTTGTAGTCCTTGGCAAATAGAGTTTGTTGATACAAAAGCATATTTGGCTTGTGTACCTTTTATATATTTAGCACCTATCATAAACCAACAAGCTATGTAATCCAGTTCACCAAAGTCTTGCTTAAAGACTAATTCCATGTCTTTCTTTTGGCTTGCATCTTGTCTACGGCTCCCCAAATACGGCGGGTTGCCAAATACAAACACTTCTTCGTTTTTGGTATGCGGGCAGACTTCGTTCCAGTCAATGCGGCAGGCATTGCCACAGACAATCTGGGTGATGTTCTTCAGAGGCAGAGCTTTGGTATTGACGCCAAAGTTTTCGTTGAGTTTAGTGTTCATCTGGTGCTCGGCCAACCAGAGGGAGAGCATAGCCACCTCATGAGGAAAGTCGAGCAACTCAATGCCATAGAACTGATTGAGGCTGATGACGCTGTTATCAACAAACAGGATTTCGCCCTCTGGCGTACACTTACGCTGTAGCGAGAGAATGTCCATTTCGAGAAATCGAAGACACTTGTAGGTAATGATGAGGAAATTGCCGCTGCCACATGCGGGGTCGAAGAACTTCATGCAGCTCATGCGCTTCAGCAAGGCATCGCCACGCTTCTTGATGGCTTTGCACCCCTCGTAAAACTGCTTCGTGGTAAGTGCCCCTACATCGCGCATTTGTCTTTTTCTTTCGTATAATTCTTGTAATTCGTTGTAGTTCTTTCTCAACTCGTCCATGAACAGCGGATTGATGACCTTCATGATGTTGGGCACCGACGTATAGTGCATACCCTGATTGGCACGTTCCTCTGGGTTGACCACCGCCTGAATCATACTTCCGAAGATGTCGGGGTTGATGTCCTTCCAATCCAGTTCGCCACACTCGATGATAATCCGTCGGGCCTTTTGCCCCATCTTGGGCATCTGGATGTGCTTTGAGAATAGGCCGCCATTGACGTAGGGGAACTGCTTCACGATGCTGGGGATGGTCATAGGACGCAACGAGAGGTCCATCACGTTGAACGACTCGTCCAAGTATTGCGAGAGGTCAGAACCGTCGGGCTTCGTGAATCGCTGGATGCTGTCTGTTAACAGGTTGCTCTCGAAGATGCCTGTGTCTTCGGCAAAGAAGCAAAACAGCAGGCGAGTAATAAAAATGTTCAGGTCGTGCAGGTCGCTGTCAGAACGGAACTCGTTGTAGGCTCGCAGCTCGTCGTGCAGCTTCGCCAACTTTTCCGCTGCTTTCACGTCGGCAGGACTTTCCTCCACATAGTGAACGCGCTCCACATCCATCAGCGGGTAGAAGAAAGCAAAGTCACAATAGACGCGCTCAAGTTGGTTCTCATAGGTGTCCTTCTCTCGTAGGTCGTAGGCCAGCAACGTCTTGCCATCGCTGACAGCAACAATCTTGGGAGCAGCCTTCAGCACTTGAACGTCTCGTTTCAGACACTCAAGTTCCACGGTCAGCCTCGTGGCAGTAGTGCTCCGATAGCAGAACAAGCCCTTAATGAGCAGACCATCAAAGGTCTTGAGCACACCCTTGCCCTCCTTATAGCGCTGGATGTCCTTCTCACTCTTGCCAAAGGCATACAATAAGTTATAACCTACCTCATCCCCATCCCCTCTCCAAGGAAAGAGTGGAGTAATCAGTCGGGCCTCAATTTCCTTGTAGCCTAACTGTAGTTTCTTTGCCATACTCAAATAGCTTTAGGAGCATAGCACTTATCGGGATTACAGGTACAAACGTCACCAACCAAAAAGACACGGAAATAGCGTGAACCACGCTTATCCGTGTCTGAGGTGGTGAGATAGTACCCGTCCGCTGATAAGTGAAATGTCCACGCTACCTGAGCGCAGACATTAGACATTTATCATTGCGGACATTGTGTTCTAAACATCTCACCTTTCAGACACGCCGAATAACTGCTAATGCTGTTATTGTTATTACCCACGAAAGTCACACCGCCGTCTTCGCTCAGACTACGTGGCGATGTTCAGTTGCAAAGGTACAAAATAAAATTGAAACACGCCCCTGTTTCCTTGAAAAAATTGAATCATTAGCCAAAAAGTTCTGAAGAAAGAGATTCTTACAGTCTCATGCTTCAGAATTTATTCACATTATCAAATCAAAAAAAAGGCAAAACTATGCTATGTGTGCTATAATTCGCTCTATCTTATTGGTTATCTGAGCGTTATCCTATAGCATAGTTTGCCAAAACTATGCTATAACTGTGCTATAACTATGCTATAGCCTTGTAAACCACTGAAAATAAAGCACTCCCATTTTGCGCCAAGGCGCAAGGTGTTTTGCGTAGGCCCGCAAGGTGTTTTGCGCGTACGCAAAAGGTGGAAAGTGGGCTTCCTGCCCCTGCCAGGAAGGCTTTCATACCTGCCAGGACAGGCCTTGCACCTATGAAAAGGCTCGTTTCTGATGCCAGGCGGGCACTTTCAACGACGAAAAGCGCGTTGCCGACAACAAAGCCTTAGTACACTTGCACAATTCAATTTTTTTTCGTACCTTTGCGCTCTGCGAGCGCGAACTTACTCCGTCTCGGAAAAAAACAAACCTATGAAGATAACAAAAATCAAAACCAGAATGGGCGCGCCAGGGGCACCCATCACGACAGACATGGATGTCATCGTTGAGCGCATGCGCTCTGAAGAAACCAAGGAAGCCGCCAAACTCATAGCCGCCGTCGCCTTGAAGTCAAGACTGGCGATGGAGCAGGGTGCGCCCCGGTATTACATAGAAGACATCGACCGCCTGCCCTTTCTGGTGTTCTCAGCCACGTTCGGCAAGGGCGGGACAGACAAGCCGACGACGTTCACACAGCTGCTGCTGCTCAACATTCCCTGCCCGGAAGGGCTGCGGCAGGTGACCGACCTGCGGAAACGGGTGGCACAGCTGCCCTATACGCTGCTGGCCTTTGCCGGCGTGAGCGGCGTGACGCTGAAGGTCGTCGTGCGCTGTGCGTACAACGGTGACGCGAAGCCTTGGGAGCAGAAGAGGGGAAGCAAAGTGGAGCTGCACTCGGACAGGTATCTGACCTTCCTCAAAGAGGCACATGCGTGTGCCGGGCGCATCTACACCGACCTGGCGCAATGCAACCTGATTGTTGACGAGCAGACGATGACCCGTGGCTGCCGCATGAGCCATGACCCGCAGCTATACTACAACCCCGAGGCGCTGCCCATGCCCGTCATCCACGAGGAAGAGGAGGATGTGCTGCAGGCCTACGATGGGACTAACACGGACGATGACGGGAACGTCGTCTGGTATCCTGACTATGACGAGCGCGAGCGCATCCAGATGGAGTACTACACCTGCCTTATGAAGGCCCTCGATGACCAGCCCGACAACGCCGAGGCCTGCCTGGTGGCACTGGCGGGCTACTGCCAGAAGGCCCGTCTGGAGGAGGAGGCCTGCGCGGTGCGCGCCTGTTGGGACCTGCGCTTCAAGCCTTTAGGCACCGACCTGATACGCAAGATATTCCGCGAGAGCTACAAGAAGCCCTACAACGGCAAGACGCTCACGCAGATGAACGAGAAGGAGCGCATCATCCGCTTCATCGAGGACTTCTTCGCCCGCCGCTACCAGGTGCGCTACAACGTGGTGAAGCAGATGACGGAGTTTCGCCCCAACGACCTGACCTTCAAGCAGTGGCAGCCGCTGACCGACCGCCAGCTGAAGAGCATCGTCGTGGAGCAGATGAAGGAGGGCGGCGAGCGCTGGCTGAACGCCATTCGCATCTATTTGGCGTCGGCCCATGTCGCGGACTATAATCCCGTACACGAAT
>JAEEGL012828004.1_pt1 | contig 16671 bp, 14 predicted proteins | sample 9134231 | NCBI WGS metagenome assembly JAEEGL01 (sample SAMN16246548, study PRJNA631951) | gut metagenome | biome: gut microbiome; feature: rumen; material: fiber-attached | host: Bos | place: Iran: Karaj | collected 2018-10 | reverse complement strand
TTTGCTTCTGCAAGGCGCTTCTTAGCTTCGTCTCCTTCATAAATGATAGCGTTCAGTTCCTTCTTCTTGGCATCTGAAAGCTTATTCTTGTCCTTGTCTTCCTCAAGCTGCTTCTCAGCGTCGAGACCTGCCTCCATAGCTTTGGCCAGATCTATCTCCTGATCAGCTGTAAGAAGCGGAACCTTACCGATTTCCTTAAGGTACATTCTTACAGGATCCTCAATGCTGATTCCATCAGGAACAGACAAGTCGATGTTCTCCATGTCGACTTCGTCCTCATCTGAAAGGAGCATGTCGTCATCATCAGGAATATCATCATCAACTTCAGAAACTCTGAGCACATCAATTCCTGAATTCTCAAGAACTTCAAGGACATTATCAAACTGCTCTTCGTTTAAGTTCAGCTCAGCAAAAAAGTCACTGATCTCAGCATACTCAAGAACATTTTTCTTTTTCTTGGCAAGAGCTAAGATATCCTTAATTCTTTGAGCATAGAGCTCTTTTGTCGCCTCATCGATCTCACCATCTGCTGCAGGTGCAGAAGCTTCTTCAGTTTTTGGTGCTGCTTTTTTACCTCTCTTAGGTTTCTCAGCTTCTGCAGGAGTCTCTGCTGCTTTTGCTGCCTTCTCGGTAGTTTTCTCTTCTTTAGCAGCTTTTTTGGTTGCTTTCTTCTTGGGAGCTTCTTCTACTGCTTCTTCTTTCTTGGAAGTTTTCTTTGCAGTCTCCTTCTTCTCAGCCTTCTCCTCTGTCTTCTTTGCAGTTTTCTTGGTTTCCTTCTCGGCTGCTGTCTCTTTTGTCTTAGCAGCCTTTTTCAGCTCTTTTTCTTCAGTTGCCTTCTTTGTTGTCTCTTTCTTTGTCATGATTTATCTTCCTTTTCAATTATTTGTTTAGTCATCCGGAGAAATATCCGCATGAGATAGTTTCTCCAATTCCTTTTTGCCCTGAATAGTCAGTGTGAGGAAATTAGGGTCGTCGGGCTTTAGCTCTCTCTTTTGCCGTTCGTATCCGGCCTGTTTGACACCTACTATGATGTCTCTGAAAGCTTTCTTCCTCTGCTCTTTGGTCTCGATATCGATGAGGTTGGTATTGAACATTTCAGCAACCTTGCTATGTTCATCCTCATCTGTAAAATGATCCAGGATGGCTGCCGGTGAAAAATTGCCACTTTCAAGTCCCGCAAACAGCTCCAGCGCAACACTTTTGTAGAGATCATCGGAAAAATCATCCGGTGATACATAGCTTCTGACCTTTGGATATATCGAGGGCTCATCTGTAAGCCATGTAAGAAGGAGTCGCTGATTTTTCCTGGCTCCGTCTTCAGGCGTCTTCTTTTCTGTTATCCCTGATTTAGGTCTCTGGGCCGGTCTCGCAAAGCCTGCCTTGGCTGCATAAGACGCAACCATTTTCCTTAGATCATCAATTGCTATATTATATTTGGCAGCCACTGCCTCGATGTAGTTCTCACGCTCCAGCGCTTCTTCAAAATCACAAAGTTTTGCTGCCAGTTTCCTGTGAAATTCAGTCTTGGACTCGGGATCCGACATATTGTGCTGCGATTGCATGATCCTGACTTCAAAAAAGAAGGTGTTCTCCGCATCACGTATTCTCTGCTCGAATGCCTCTTTTCCCTCATTCTTGATAAACTCGTCGGGATCCTTGTAGGGCCGAAGATCCAGTACCTTGCCTTTTAGACCTGCCTCCTTGAGAATGCCGATTCCTCGAAGTGCCGCTTTGGTACCTGCTTCATCACTATCATAGGAAAGGATCACTTCGTCAGTGTATCTCTTAAGGATCAGTGCCTGACCTGTGGTAAACGCTGTTCCAAGGGATGCTACTGCCATGGTAAAGCCTGCCTGGTGCATGGCTATGACATCCATGTAGCCCTCGCAGATTATCATGTAGCCAGCCCTGGAGTTCTTGGCATAATTGAGTCCAAACAGGTTGCGGCTCTTGTCAAAGATCATGGTCTCAGGCGAATTCAGATATTTGGGTTTGCCATCTCCCAGTACTCTTCCTCCAAATCCGATAACCTTCTGGGATGCATCCTGGATTGGAAACATGACTCTGTTCCAGAATTTATCATGGGTTCCATACTTGTCATCGTGGGATGCCAGCCCCGCTTCAATGATCTGGCTGTCCTGATATCCCTTACTCTTTAGATGTTTGACCAGATCATCGCTGGTCACATTGGCAAATCCAAGGCCGAAGTGCTGCATGGTCTCATCAGTAAGCTTTCTCTCTCTGAAGTATTCCAGTCCCTTCTGGCCTTTGGGGCTTCTAAGCTGATAGTAATAATATTTTGCAGCCTCCTTGTTGATATCAAGGAGAATCTGCCTCTTATCTCTCTGGGCCCTTGCCGCAGGAGAATCGTCCTCATCCGGAAGCTTCACACCTGCTCTGTCCGCCAGTTGCTTCACCGCTTCCTGAAATGTTAAGTTGTCATATTTCATCAAAAAAGTTATTACATTGCCACCGGCTCCGCAGCCAAAACAGTAATACATCTGCTTGTGGGCTGATACGGAGAAAGAACCGGATTTCTCATTATGGAAAGGACAAAGGCCAAAGTAATTGGCTCCCTTCTTCTGAAGGTGCACATACTGTCCAACCACATCCACAATATCGTTGCGCGAACGAACTTCTTCAATGATCTCGTCTGAGTATCGCAACTATTGTCTCCCCTTTTTCATTCGTTTTTTATTTGCTTTTTATTATGATATACGGAATTCGCTGATTTACTGTGTAAATCGCTTCTTCCTCATATTTGTTCGGTTTTCAAGGTCGAATTGTGGTTCGTGCAAGCACGACAACAATTCGACTTTGAAAACCTATATCATAGTACATTCCAGGATCTGGGAATGTATATTTCCTCAAAGACTGCTACTGCGTAGCGATCGGTCATGGAACTGACATAATCGCAAACAGCCCTTTCCTTCTCAGTGCCCTGATCCATCATCCTCTTAAGGTATTCAGGAATCTTGTCTATGTGATCCACATAGTACTGGTAGAGGGTCTTGATCATATCCTCAACCTTGCCCTCCTGTCCCTTGGCGATCGGATTGGTATAAACTCTCTCAAACATAAATTTGCGGAGTCTGTGAAAAGCATCCTCCACCTCCGGAGACATCCTGATGTCATCCTGATCCATGCTGTTTGAGATGATGTCGTGTATGAAACTGTCTATCCACTCTCTGTTGGTGTAACCTATCACTTTGGCAAGGTCCCTGGGGACATCGCTCTCAACAAGGATTCCACCTCTCAAAGCATCGTCCATATCGTGGTGCATGTAAGCAATCTTGTCAGAAAGCCTTACAACCCTGCCCTCAAGCGTGGCAGCCCTAAGTTCCATTTCGTGGTTGATGATACCATCCCTGACTTCCCAGGTAAGATTAAGACCGTTTCCATAGTTCTCAAGTTTCTCTACAATCCTGAGACTCTGTTCATTGTGCTTAAAACCCAATGGACATATATCATTCAGCGCCCTTTCGCCTGCATGCCCAAAAGGTGTGTGCCCAAGGTCATGACCAAGTGCAATCGCCTCAGCCAGATCCTCATTGAGCCTAAGGGCCTTGGCTATGGTCCTGGCATTCTGGGATACCTCAAGAGTATGTGTCATACGGGTCCTGTAGTGGTCACCATCGGGAGACAAAAAAACCTGTGTCTTGTCCTTAAGTCTTCTAAAGGACTTGGAGTACAATATCCTGTCCCTGTCTCTCTGAAAACAAGGCCTGATGTCGCAGGGTTTCTCCTCTCTCTCCCTTCCTCTGGATTTACTGCTAAGAGTTGCATATTTACTTAGTATCTGTGTTTCTCTCTCTTCTAGCTGTTCTCTGATCTTCATATAGTCAACACCTCGCTGAAAGCTTGATACAGCTGCCTTTACAGACAACTCCTGCTATTTTCGAAGAAAAAAACTCCACAACGATAATATTCGTCGTGGAGTTCCAAAATCCTTTTTTTAATTGTGAAAATTTTTTGAACAATCGTGAACACTTAAAATACGCTTATTTTGTCCATTCGGAAATTCTTGATTCATACTGCTCATTTATCCATGCAACAGCAGCCTCAAAACCTTCCTGCGAGATCTCAAAATTCTCGGAGGTCATTAGATTTTTGTCCGTAGCACCGTAGGAATAAGGTTCCGGCCATACAGTAGCCATCAGGGTTGCTGGCCCTCTTTTGTCCAAAGGAACAAATTTGACGTTTTCCAAAGGTTCCCTTGCAAGGCGATAGCGCATTCCCTTGTAGCTGCCAAAAAAAGCCTCTCCATATTCATAGTGCATCAGATTAAAAAAAGTACTAAGTTCTATTGCCATGATTAAAATTCTATCTTACCTGTCTCGCTGTGGTTAACAACGTAATATGCCGCATTATCCGCGGGTTTGATATAAACCTGGATTTCCTTGATATCAGAAAGCTTATGACCATTTTTTACATAGTCATCCTTGGCAGTGTCCACTATATCAATGGTCCTTACCTCATGAGTATTGTACTGGACATACACTTCCTCTTTGCAGACAGCCTTTGCAGCTCTCTTGGAAATGCCGTTGCCTACAGACTTTGCAGCCTTCGTGGCCTTATCTGTAACGGGCGTTGCCTTCTCTTTTACCATGTTAAGAACAGGCTCAGCTTTGCCTAAAAGATCCTGGGCTACAGGAACCGCTTTGGTCTTGATATCCTTCGCAACCGGTGTTGCCACAGTCTTGATATCATCAACTACAGGAGCTGCCTTGGTCTTGATATCGTCAACCACAGGAGCTGCCTTAGTCATAAGGTCCTGGGCTACAGGTTCTACCTTGTCAATGTATGGTTTAGCCGCATCCGTAACATCCTTAGCAAGCTTTTTTAACGTCTCTTCCGGTTTGAACTCCATAGTATTATTCCTCCCCCATAATCAATTGAATCTGCCAAAGAAATTGGCCAAAGGTCCTACTGCTCCCTGCAGGTCAGTAATAGCCTTATTGAGTCCCTCAAAGTCAATCTCAGAGATTGATTTCACAGCATCTGTCATGATCTCGGCATTTTCATCCACAAGCTTGTTCAGATTCTTGCTAGCTTCATTAAGCCCTTCCGTCATCTCATCAACCTTGACAAGAGAAGCCTGTGCCTTGATCGCAGTATCATTGATATGAGACAAAGTCGTCTCAACCTGTGGAACAATCTTCAGGACTGCAAACAGCACGCAAAGTGCCATTACTATCATACAGCCAGCTGAAATTCTCTGGTAAAAGAGCTGCTTTTTAGCAATCTGTACCAATTCATCGGGCTTTGGTTTAAAGGCCTTAGGCTCCGATGCATCTATAGCGCGTTCTGCCTGCTGTACATCACTTTTTACCTGCTCTGTACCTGTTTCGCTCATGGTTATCCCCCTTTCACATGACTCTTAAATTGTATCACATTATCCGGGCATAGTTACTCACGGAGAGAAAAAACTTTTTTGCAAAAACAAGCCTCGATCAAACAGCGCTTCAGCCTTTCATCATAGCGATGAACTCGTCCTTGATATCAGCAAACTGCTCATTTACAAGGCCAAAATCTTTTTCCTTGTAGTTCCAAAGAGCATTTCCGATACCGTGCTTCTCAAATACGGAGTGAATATCCTTGAGCCATCTGATCTTACCGTGATTCTCAGCAAGGTCGATTACGCCGTATTCTCCGCAGTAAAGAGGTATGTCGTCCTCTTTTGACTTCTCAAGAGCAGGCTTAAAGATAGTCTCAAAGAAGTCAGGGCCGAGCTTGTCAACCTTAACTTTGAAAATAGCACCGCCCATATCAGGATCAATGACTTTGCTTCTCTCTTTATATGTCTCCATATCTGCAGGATAATCAATCCTGAAGTCAGATGGCATCTGCTCTACCCAGTATGCACCCTGGTGTGTGAACGGGAACGGCTCATAGCAGTGGAAATTGTAAACTATCTTATCGTCATGAGGCACCTTCAAAAGAGGTACTGTAAGCACGCTGTTGTAGCATACTCCACCACAGACGATCCATGTATCCTTGCTGTATTCGCGAATAAGTGCGATAAAGCGGGCAAGAATCTCGTTCCATGCATCAGCTACGCTCTCAAGAACGACCTCGTTTAATGGCTCAAAAGCAACAATTTCAGGATACTTGCCAAAACGCTTTGCAATCTCTCTCCAAAGGTTCATGAATCTCTCCTGAAGCTCCTTGTCGTAAAAGAACTTTGCACGGTCCATATCCTTTTTAAGCGGGTCAAAAGAATAGCCATAGCACTCGTGAAGATCGATGAGCATGTGAAGGCCGTATTTCTTACACCAGTCAAGGCAGTTCTGGAGATATCCGAAACCATTCTCCTTTACATTGCCCTCCTCATCCTCGAGAACATTATAATCTACAGGTACTCTCACATGGTCAAAACCAAGACTTGCGATGTACTCAATGTCTTTTTCCGTAATAAAAGTGTCAAAATGCTCGATGCTGTACTTGTCAAACTGGGAAATCCAGCCTCCAAGATTCACACCCCTCTGAAACCCTTCAAATTTCTTCATTTTTGTCCCTCCGTTTTGTGATCAATATATAGTTGCTATATTTCTTTATACATTAAAACATTTATCAGAATTCAGTGCTACTGATATTATTGCTTCACTTAAAAGCAAGCTGTGCAAAGTTGTAAAAACCGAGATACCATATATGAAAATCATGTGCTCCCGGAAGCTCCTGCCACATAAAGTTCTCGCCGTCTGTAAACTTGTCAGAAAGAGCAGGCAGAGTCTTGGCTGCGGCCGATGCGCTCGGATACGCTACGCGGTCCTCGGTTCCACATATATTATAAAAATATTTTACGTCATATTCGCTGTCTTTCAAGATGCCAGCTGTCTTGGATGCGTTATTACTTGTCGGTGCTGCTGAAAAAGCTCCAAAATATGCAAAAAGATCTGTGCACTCATCAAGACCGATATTTATCGTCTGCATTCCTCCCATGGAAAGTCCTGCGATGGCGCGGTGTTCTCTGGTTGCTGTCATGTCGTATCCGTTTTCATCGTAGTCCGCATAGGTGCTATAGTGGGATTCCATGTAAGGTATAAGGTCATTTCTCAGCTCTTTTCCAAAAACATAAAAAGCTTCCATCATGGAGCCTTCCCTGTCCTCGCTTCCACCGGCTCTGCCGTTTGGCGTAACTACGATAAATGGCTCAATATCGCCGTAGTAGGCGAGATTATCCATGATTGTCTTGACCCTTGAGGTGCTCTTGTTCATGCCCCACTCGTCCTCATTGCCTCCGATGCCGTGCAAAAGGTAAAGAACGTTATATTTCTTGTCCTGGCTGTAGCCTGCGGGAAGATAGACATTTGCTTCCTTGGTGATCTCAGGTTCACCCTCCGCGGTATAATCATGTGCTGTATAGGTTATACGTTCAATAGTTCCGGCTTCATCCACACGAAGGTTTGTATATTTGGGCGGAACATGCTCGGATATTTCGGCTGTAGGCTCTCTGTCAGTACTCTCAGCTCCTGAATCTGTTGTTGCCTCTTCAGCATAGGACTGCTCCTGGGCGATTGCTTCCGCTATGCCGTCCTTAGGTTCTGATGTGCTTTCTTCGGTTGTTTCTGATTCTGTCGTCTCTGCCTGCATTGCAACACTCTCTGCAGTTTGCGTCTGCTGATCTGCTGCCTTTCCGCATGCTGTTAGTGAAATAGTCATAAGTAATAATCCCCGCAATATCTTTTTTCTCATTATAAATTCAGCTCCTTCCGGAGATAATTATATACATTGTGAGGGGAAAAACTAGATTTTGTAGTAAATTTGGCAATATGTAGGAAAAAATCCGCAAAATGTGCTAAAATGCTCTGGGGAGAAATAATTTTGCATCATCGAGGGGATGAAAAAAAGTATGACAACAAATTATAAAGCAGTTATTTTCGATATGGACGGGACTCTGCTTAATTCTATAGAGGACCTTACAGATTCTATAAACTATATTCTCGACAAGTACAAGCTGCCAACCAAGACCTTACCAGAGGTCAAGCACATGGTGGGAAGCGGTGCAGCCAAGCTCGTTGAAAGAGCAATCCCGTTAGGCAGAGATAACCCAAAATTCAATAATATTCTGAGCGATTATAAGGCCTATTATTTTGACCACTGCAACAATAAGACAGGTCCCTATCATAACATCATCGAGCTTTTGAAAGAGCTCAAGACAAGAGGCTACAAAATGGCCATTGTATCCAACAAATCAATGAATGCCATTCAGGAGCTCAAAGACCTGTATTTTGAGGATTATATCGATGTGGCAGTCGGGGTAACAGAGAACTTGAAACGCAAGCCTGCTCCTGACGAGTGCTATGCTGCCATGGAGGAAATGGGTGTAAGCAAAGAGGACTGCATCTATGTTGGTGATTCCGATATAGATCATCAGACGGCTGTCAACACCGGCTTACCATGTATCTCCTGCCTCTGGGGCTTCAGGACAAAGGAAGAGCTTCTTGATGCGGGTGCAGAGAACAACTACTTTGTGGAAGATCCACTTGAAATTCTGGACATTGTATGAGGTAGCAAGTATATCGAAAAATAGTTCAAAAAAATGTGTTGACGTTTTTCTCATAAAGAGGTATCTTATATAAGTCGTCACAAGTTGTAGACGACGGTTCGCGGAAGTGTCGGAATTGGCAGACGAGCAAGACTAAGGATCTTGTGATGCTTACATCGTGTGGGTTCAAGTCCCATCTTCCGCACTGGTTGATACGAAAAAGCCTCAGGCATATTGCCTGGGGCTTTTTTCGTATAACCCACTGGGGAGAGTTCCTCTCACCCAGTGGGTTTCCTGGCAAGAGCCGATGGCTCTTGTCAGGACTAGGAACGAGCTGAACTCGTTCCGTCGCTTCCAATCTTCTCAAAGTCCCATATACGGGGAGAGGGACGGAGTCATAGGGTCATTTTTCTTTTAATTCACAATGTAGTACAAAGATGAATAGGTTATATGATAAGATAAAACAAAGCCCTAGTTCAATTTCCTGGAATAAATAAGGAATTTTACCCACGGATCAGTCTGGTCAGAGACGGTCCGCTTTTCAACTTTTCTGCCATTATTTTAGAAATGGATAAAATTGGCAGTGGGATTTTGCGCAGAAGTTCTGCTGTTATCTGCAGATTATGAAATTTGGGCAGTGGAATTTGGAATTGAAGTTCTGCCAAAAATGAGAAATTACTGATCATAGGCAGATAAAATTAGTATAAAATTAGTGTCGGTCCACTGCTAATAATTTAAAAATGATGAATATCAGCAGTGCATCTAAGGAAAAATCAACTGCCAATATTGGAAAAAAGCTCAATAACAGCAGAGAATCGCACGAAGAATGCACTGCCAAAATCATGAAAAAGCCTAAAAACAGCAGATCATAAAGACGTATTAACTATAATGAATTAAACAGAACTGAAGGATATGCTATGAACATTTATTTTGCAAGGCATGGTCAAACGGACTGGAACATTCTTGGAAAAGTTCAGGGGACCACTGATATTCCGCTGAACGAGACCGGGCTAAAGCAGGCTGATCAGTTATGTGATTATTTCAAAAGAGAGAATATTTCACTTGAAAAAATATATACAAGCAGACAGATAAGAGCCGTTCAAACAGCACAGATCATAAGTGATAAGTTTCACCTTGAATACGAAGCAGTTCCCGGACTGGAAGAAATGAATATGGGTGCATTTGAGGGCCATACCTGGGCAGAGACAGAGGCTTTATATCATGATGAATTAAAGCGATGGAATTCCAACAAAAGATATGAAAGAACCCCCGGCGGGGAGTCTTACCAGATTGTCATGGAAAGATTGTTTAGTGCATTGGATAATATTCTCGAGATGTATGACTCTTCTGACAAAAACCTGCTTGTCATATCACATGGTGGCGTCATCATGACATTGATTGCCATTAATGAAAACATTCCGTTTGAAGAGTCACATCTCAGAATTGCGGTCCCCAATGCTACGCCGCTATGTTTTAGCATTGAAGACTTAACGCGCATAAAACGAAAAGCTTTGGAAAGTCTTGTTTAATTATCCTTTAACCTGATCCTGTACCTTTCAAGATTCACGTTGTCTTCCTCTAAGAACACAGTCTCAATATACTCGCCTCCATTTGCCAGGATTGTTTTCCTGCTGGCCTCGTTGTCCGGAAGGCAGCTTACACCGATCTCGTCAAATCCAAAGCTCTTAAGGAAATCGCAGGCCTTACCCAGCATCTTAGTGGCATAGCCCTTTCTTCTTTCTGATGGCCTGACGCTGTAACCCACATGGCCTGTATAATTCTTCATTCTATCGGTAAGAACGTTGTGAACCTGCATGCAGCCTACCATTTTGCGGTCTGACTTTCTGATCACAAGGATAACGTTGCCCCAGGCGCCATGTTCATCTGCTTCTCTGCTTGGATTGGACCACTCTATGCAGTGATCCACAAAGTCCTTAACATCATCATGTCTTTTCATAGAAAAGCATCCATCAAAACCGGAGCCCGCATCCAGCATTTCTTTTTTGTAGCTTTCGATTTCATCTGCAAAGTCCATCGATGGTTCTACAAATAAAAGTTCCTGCTCATAATCTTTTCCCGGAACATATTCGAGAGAGAATTTCTCGCACAGAACCTTCAGATCCCCGGTAAAAGATAAATCTGTTTCTGCCAGTTCTTCTTCAAAAAACTCCTTATGCACTTCTCTCCAGTACTTCAAAGACCTGTCACCCTCTCCTTCTGCATATGCATGAAAAGGTGATACCTCCTTGAAAGACCTCACATATACATCATAATCTCTGATAACGCAGACTGCTTCGTCATTACTGTCAAGTATTACACTGTAATCACCAACCTTTGGAAGCTCGTCCAGCGCATCTTCTATTTCATAAAGATCATAACCACTTGCTGTTCCAAATTTTATTCCTTCTTTTACAAGGGCTGCAAGCTTATCGGGAACATCATCCCCTGATCCTCCGAAGGCCCAGGCTTCATAAGGGGTATTAAGATCTACATTTTTCTTTAAACAAAATTCTGTCCATAACTCTTCAGCTGTCATCATTGTGCCTCCATATCTATAGTGTTGTTTGTATAATTACTAATTCACTTCACATCGAGTGCGTAAAAACGTTATAATATCAATATGATCAAGTTGTGTCATATAACGGAGAATAGATCATGAATGCAAACATTATTTTAGGTATACTTATTCCATTTGCCGGTACGGCGCTGGGTTCAGCCGCTGTATTCTTTATGAAAAAAGAGCTTGATGCGATGGTCCAGCGTGCTCTGACAGGATTTGCCAGTGGCGTCATGGTGGCTGCTTCCATCTGGAGCCTTATCGTTCCTTCTCTGGAACTGTCAGAAGGGAAAGGAAGTCTGTCTTTCCTCCCGGCAGCTATAGGATTTTGGATTGGAATTCTTTTCCTGTTATTCCTGGATTCCGTAATCCCTCACCTTCACATGAATGCAGAGAAGGCTGAAGGTCCTAAGTCAAAACTTCAGAAAACCACAATGATGGTTCTTGCCGTTACCCTTCACAATATCCCTGAAGGAATGGCTGTTGGCGTTGTATTTGCAGGATTACATTCGGGAAATTCCTCTGTTACAGCAGGTGGAGCCCTTGCTCTTGCCCTCGGAATCGCAATCCAGAACTTCCCAGAAGGTGCAATAATCTCAATGCCTCTTCACGCTCAGGGAAAGAGCCGCTTTCGCGCTTTCATGGACGGCTTTCTCTCCGGAGCTGTTGAGCCGATAGGCGCACTCCTCACTGTCCTTGCTTCCGGCTTTATTGTTCCCGCAATGCCCTATCTTCTGAGCTTTGCAGCCGGAGCCATGATGTACGTTGTTGTTGAGGAACTTATCCCAGAAATGTCAGAAGGTGAACACTCCAACATCGGAGTAATCATGTTCGCCGCCGGCTTCACACTGATGATGGCTCTGGATGTAGCTCTTGAATAAAAAATATGACTCTTTTTTATACGATGATATCTTTCTCATGATCACGAAGCCATTTGCGCCTCTCCTTGTAGTCCGGAAGAACTTTTTCCACCTCTGCCCAGAATCTGGGAGAATGGTTCATCTCTTTCAAATGGCACAATTCATGAACGACAACATAATCAATTATCTCCTGCGGAGTAAGCATCAAAAGACAGTTAAAGTTAAGGTTCTTTTTTGAAGAGCAGCTTCCCCAGCGACTCTTTTGCATACGTATGGTTATCCTCCCGTATTCAACACCCATGATTTCTGCATAGTATCTCACCCGCTCAGGAAGTATCCTCTTTGCCTTTGTCGTAAGAAGCTTTATCTCCTGTTTGGACAAAGGCTGTCTGTCAGCTGACTTGCGCTCTTCTTTTCGCTTCTCCATCATCTTTATATGCTTGTCGATCCAGTCGGCCTTTTCCCCGATAAATCTGTTTATCTCAGTTACAGGCACTTTGAGCGGAGCTCGGACCACTACCTTCGCATCCGGGGTAATCTCTATGACTAAAGTTTTTCTCCTGCTTCGTATCAGCTTGATTTCTCTGTTCATATGCCTTTCCTTAAATTGCTATTACATATCCTCATCCGGTCATTCCGGCTTTTCTGCTACCTTCTTTCTGTTCCACAGCGCAAGGCGGATAAGGAACAGGGTTCCCCTTACGCACAGTTCGCTGCACATGGCGATCCACGCACCCTTAAGGCCGTAGATGCTTCCCAGATAATAAGCCAATGGAATCCTTACAAGCCAGACACTCATCAGGTTAAGCACACTGGACATCAGGGTTTCTCCTGCGCCTCTAAAGACACCTGCTGCCACAATTGATGCCCCATATAAAGGTTCGGCAAAGGCCTCGATCCTGAGGATCTGTGCTCCAAGCCTCCTGATCTCCGCATCCGGTGAAAGAATGCCTATCATCCAGGGTGCAAAGATCCACATGAGTGCGCCGCTAAAGCCCATGATCACCATCCCAAGAATAACTGCCATCCAGCCAAGTCTCTTTGCAAGTTCCTTTCTTTGGGCGCCTATGCACTGTCCCACTATCGTAGTTGCTGCTACGCCAATTCCAAATCCCGGCATATAGCACAAACTCTCTGCCGTTATGGAAAAAGAGTTTGCGGCAACAGACACCGTACCGAATGGCGAAACAATCCTTGTGAACGCCACGTAGGCAAATCCCATGATGACATTATCTATGGCCACTGGAATAGCAATTTTAAGGGCTGCTGATAGCTCTTTTGCCAGGAATGCAGAAAAGCTCACGTTCTCCTTATCTTTGCGGGAAACTATATGCAGAGCCGGTGACTTCACAAGCAAAATGTACAGCATTGCTGCGGCTATTACGACAAATGAAAAAGCAGTACCAAGGGCCGCTCCCATTACTCCGAAATGCGGGATCAAAAGAGCATTAAACAGCACATCCAGTGCACACATGATCACATTAAGGATGCTCGGAATGCGGATATTGCCGCTGGACTGGATCATCCCCTGTGATGTGAGAAAAAGCTCACGGACAGGGATAGAAATTGCATATACCAGGAAATAAGCCGATGCATCTTTTCTGATTGCCTCTTCCCCTCCCATAATCGCCGGAAGATATGCGCTCAAAGATATGCATACTGCCATGACAACAAGGCTAAACAAAAAGTTACATAAAAGCCCCCATCTTACAATGACTCTGGCACTGCTCTCGTCCTGAGCTCCTATCCTGTGGGCCACGCATACCGAAAAGCCCATGGAAGCAGCTGTGATTATGCCTCCCACAAGCCAGGTAGTACTGGAGACAAGGCCAATTGAAGCTGATGCGTTGGCGCCAAGATGTCCTACCATTGACGCGTCTATATACTGCATGATGATCGAAGAGATCTGCGCCAGAATTGCAGGGAGACTCAGCCTTAAGATAAGCATGACCTCTTCTCTTACAGTTAGTTTCTGCCCGGTCCTAATCGACAGTAAATGATCCTTCATAAAATTCGTTCCATCCTATAAATCCAAACTAAATCTTCATGGCCATAAAGTCATGATCTTAAAATCAAAAAATCGCCGCTCAGATCCAATCATCCAAGCGGCGAGCTCATTTTGTATTTTATTTTGTTGAGACTCTGCGGTCAATACCCTTTTTTTCATAATATCTGGTTTTCGACTTATACATTTCACTGTCAGCCTTTTTCTCCAGTTCATGAATGTCCAGGCCCTCATTCTCAGCATAAGAAGCATAACCTAAAGAGATAGACAGTGATTCCGAATACTTGCCATGCCATACGGTCACATATTCTTCTATTTCCCGGCAAATTTCCTGCGGATCATCGGTATTGATAAGTATGGCAAACTCGTCTCCTCCGGTCCTGTAGACCTTTCCCTTATTTCTGATAGCATGCAAAAGACAATCTGCCGCACCCTTTATAAGCTCATCACCGCCGACGTGTCCAACGGTATCGTTTACCTTCTTAAGACCGTTTACATCTGCAGAGAATATCACGAAGTTCTTTTTGAGTCCCTGCTGCTGATAAGCCAGAAGGTCTTCTTCGTAGCTTCGCCTGTTAAACAGCCTTGTAAGCTCGTCAGTCATTGCAATTCTGATAAGGCTCTCCTCGCGCTGTTTTTCATCTTCAACGTTTCTAGTGGTAAAAACAATTCTGTAGGGAACGCCGTTTTCATCCACATCAATAGGAATGTACTGGGCTCTGAACCATCCGTCCACAACGTCGACAAAGTCATCACTGATAAGTCTTTTACCGGTGAGCCTTGATCTTACGGTCGTAAGATCCGTAAAAGCAATAAATTTTTCAAGCTGATCCGGCATTACTTTCTCCCGGATCTTCGTGCTCACTATGGTATGGGTTTGAGTCGGCAGATCAATACTACGTTTAACCTGTACAGTATCTCTGACAGACACCTCAGTATTCTCAGCAAAATCAATCAGATTAACCTTGTCATAGATATCAGCAATAGCCCTGAGAATACCCATTTTTTCCTGTATTTCCGAATCTTTTGACTTCTGCAATTTGATAGTAGCTTCAGAAGTATCATGCAGCGAATGGTATCGCAAGCACATTCCGATTGCAGAAACCAGCGACAATATAAAGTAGTTGATGATATTGATTCCGTCAGCACGATCTATAACCCAAAAGATAACAAACTGAGCTGCATATGTTGTAAGTGTCAAAAGGGTACTAAACCAGGGCCTTAATGCTATAAAGCATACCAGCATGACTTCAACTGCATAAAATGTCAGAATCTGCTCGCCCTGTTCATACTTGCGGTATGATGACCACATCGCCCAGACCGACATGAGCAAATAGTAAACACAATTGAGCACCACGGCCTGAATATGATCCAGTGTCGGTTTTTTCAGAAGATATTTAGTAAAAATATATCCGCCAAGGCAAGTGAGAATGCAAAACAGTACGCTGTAAATACTGATCCATTCATCACTTCCAATGCTCTTTCTGGTAAGAATAAAAACAGACAATGTTATGGATTCAAAAATAGCCACGATCAGTGAGATATTCTCAATGCTTTTCGTGCTGCTTTCGTCCATCAGCTCTACTACTTCTTTATCTATTTTAGGAAAGAAAAACTCTTTTACCATGCTGTCACCCTGTATTAAGAACAGATTTCGACACATAACACATTATCATTATACCACTACATTTATTATGGTTAATGGTATATCAGCAGATTTTACTTATTCTTAATAAGTCTAAAGTGGCAGGTAATTTTTTGCACTGTTAAAAGCTTATCTCCTCGGTACAGACGGTGTCATAGCGCCAGTTCTTTGCACTTCCTCCGACGCCGTTATACCAGTTCCCGGTTATCTCATTTTTTATTGCAAGGCCGTCTTCTTTTTCCTCCATCTCGAATAGAAGTATTCTCTTCTTCTCGTGGATATTTGGACAATGAAGCGACATCATGAGCTTTCCTTCAAAGTTCTCAAATAGCATGGCATGACCGCCATCAAGAGCGTAAAGCGGCACCTTCTCCTGGCTCCAGGGGCCATGAACAGTTCCGCTTAAGGACCTTGCATATCCCACCGTATATCCGCCTCTCTCCGAGAAGCCAGACCACAGCATTATAAGCATTCCGCTCCTTAGCCTGTAAAGGAACGGTCCGTCAGTTACAAGACCGCCATCTGCTGCCCCTTCTCCGCGCCAGGGAGCATCCGAAGCCCTGAAAAGTATCTCCGGCTCAGACACAGCTTTTGACAGATCATCGTTTAGCTTTATCGCGCAGATCTGACCGTCGTACACCTGCATCCACTCATGGCAAAAGACCATCCACGGGCTGCCTTCATCATCGACAAAAAGCGTACCGTCAAGGCAGTGCCACCCCTTGGGAGTTACCGGGCCGTCACCCACCGGTTCAAAAGGTCCCTCCGGATCATCAGCCACAAGACACTGACAGCCCCTGTATTTTCCCTCAGCCCTGAAGGATGAGATTATATAGTATCTGCCTTTCCATATGTGACATTCCGGAGCCCAATAGTCCTTGTCGGCCCAGAAATTGCATTTTTTAAAGCATACCTTTGGAACGGACCAGTTAATAAGATCCGGTGACTTTAATACATAGAAGCACGCCTCGTCCTCTTTTGCCTCAGGAAACCTCTTCGTGTCCACGAACTGTACGTAAGTGTAGTACATTCCGCTCTTTTTATCCGCCAGAATAAATGGATCGCTTATGTGTACATCTCTGATGCTGTATGGATAGTCCTTCATTTTGCCTGCCC
>JAEEGL011500058.1_pt1 | contig 16671 bp, 14 predicted proteins | sample 9134231 | NCBI WGS metagenome assembly JAEEGL01 (sample SAMN16246548, study PRJNA631951) | gut metagenome | biome: gut microbiome; feature: rumen; material: fiber-attached | host: Bos | place: Iran: Karaj | collected 2018-10 | reverse complement strand
TGTTTTTGTCTTTGTAGTGACGTTGCGCGCAACGTCTCTACATTTTTATTTCTCGCAACGATAGATGATTTCCTCGCCCCTACGCGCCAAGTGCATCCGCTCACGCTGTTCCTCTGAAATCTCGTAGTAAATTCTGTCCTCGGTCACCTTGAAGCCAGCCTTGCGTAGCACCTCGGCATAGTCGCGGCCAAACTGGCGCACGTGGTCGTATTGTCCAAACAAACGCTGGCGCTCCTTCGGGTCAGTGATGCTTGGGTCTTCGAAAGTATCCACATCAGGATTGATGGGCACGAGGAGAATGGCCCAGCCACCAGTCTTCAGGATACGCTGGATCTCAGAAAAAGCCTTGTTCGCATCACTGACATGCTCAAGGACATGATTGCAGATGACCACATCGTAAGTATCGCTCGGCTGGTCAATGGCGGTAACATCCAAGTGCAAGTCGGCAATAGGTGAATCAAGGTCGGCAGTAGTGTAGTCGAGGTTTTTCAAAGCACGAAAACGCTTCAAAAATGGTTGCTCAGGCGCAAAATGCAGCACCTTTAATGGCGCAGTGAAGAAATCCGTTTTCTCTTTCAGATAAAGCCATAATAAACGATGACGTTCAAGTGACAAACAATTGGGGCACAACCTATTATCCATAGCTTTTCCATACCCATAGGGCAAAAACTTGCGGAAATGCTTACCGCATACGGGGCATTCCACCTTGTTACCTAAATAGAACGGCCTTATCAAAAAACTGAAGAGATAGCTGCAGCGAATCAAGAACTGACGCGGGAACAGCTTAGTCAACAATGATATTAGTTTTTTCATAACTCATTATTTGAAACGGAAACCAAAGCATCAACCATTCGGCTCCATGAATACTTCTGCTTTTCCACTTGGATATTTCGCTCAAAAGCTTCTTTCCGATCATTCTCAAAGAAATCGACTAAAGCATCAGCGATTTGTTTTGGATCTACCGCAGTGACATAGCCCACTACCCCATCAGGTACGATTTCCTTTAAACCGCCGACATCAGTAACCATCATCGGCTTGTCGAAATGATAGGCAATCTGGGTCACGCCGCTCTGTGTAGCCGATTTATAGGGCTGCACCACAATGTCGGCAGCATTGAAATAATACTTTACCTCACTATCAGGAACAAATTGGCTTCGCCAAACCAGTTGTTCAGCAAGCGCCAACTGCCGCTCCAGTTCATGGTATTGCTCGGCATTGTTGTAGAACTCACCTGCAACAATCAATTTGACTTTCATCTTTTTAAGTCGTTCGTCGCCCATGGCTTGAAGCAACAGATCCAAGCCTTTGTAATCACGAATAATACCGAAAAACAATATGTAACGGTACCGTGGGTCGAGTTGCATGAAATCCAAGGCTTCCTCTCTGCTGACCTTCGTGCCGAAATTGTCATACAACGGATGGGGACAAAACACCATGTTTTTCACAGCATCAAAGCTTTTGACATCCTCAAGCACTGATTTTGACATAGCCACGCATCCATCTATTGATTTTAGGAAGAATGATGCAAGCATTCTATCTGCAAATCCTTTCTCATGAGGAATAATATTATCAATAATGCTGACCACCCTTGTCATTTTGTTTTTACGAGCCTTGCGAGCGACAACACCGAGTGATGGAGCCATATAGGGAATCCAAAATTTCATTACCACCATATCGGTCTGTGCCTTGCGGAGTTTGCGTCCCACCCTCAGCCAATTGAAAGGATTCACAGAGTTCAACTCGCGTCGGATAAACAGTCCCTCTGGTGCTGGTTCAGTAGAGAATTGTGTCTTTCCGGGAAACAAAAAATTGGGATACTGAACAGTAAACGTCCAAATCTCGACCTCATAGCCCTCATTTTGGAAGGCTCTCGCCAGACGTTCGTTGTAAACGGCCAACCCGCCCCGAAAGGGATAGGCTGTCCCAACCAATATCATTTTCTTTTTGTCCATGCCATAAAATCTTTGAAATCCTCATTTGCCTTAGCATAGTCTTGAGGAATGCCAATATCTATGAAATAACCGTCGCCGACATAGCCATGAACAAGTCCCTCTGCCACTTTTGGTTGCAGAAAATCAGTCTCAAACGAGAACTTCTCCGGCATGTTCTTCAACAGGCTTCTGTCGCTCATCATGTATACTCCAGCATTGATATACCCGTCTTCGCAAAACTGTTTTTCCTTAAAGCCTGTCACAGTGTCACTCTTATCAAAGGACACCGTTCCATACCTATCAAAACTCCTTAGGCGTTTCATAGCCATTGTCAGGAGTTTGCCTGATTGTTCGTGCTCCCTTCGTAATTGTTCCAAATCGACATCGAAAAAAGTGTCACCATTAATCACACAAACAGTATCACATGAACATTTTTCCATTGCAAAACGGATACCTCCACCTGTACCAAGAGGCATTTCCTCAACAGCAAAGTCAATATCAAACGGAAAATCCTGTCCATTCTCACGTATCCAGTTCACTATACACTCACTTTTATAACCGACAGAAAGCACCACTTTCCTTATCTGATACTGCGACAAAGCCTTCAACAGATAATACAAAAACGGTTTCCCGTTAACGAGTGCCATGCTTTTGGGCACTTCGCTCACCACGGAGCGGAGCCGAGTGCCTAATCCTCCGGCCAAAATAATCACATCCATTTCATTGGTTTTTACCCATTTGTACATCCCGTTCATTTTCTTCAATGAATCCACCCTGCAAAACGCGATGCCGCAATTGCGAGCGAAATCCAGATCCACGTCACCATCACCTACCATGAGTGTACGTTCCGCAGCAACTTCTGGATAATCCTGATGTATGTCTTCCCACATGCCTCGATTTGGTTTGCGACGCACATCCTCTTCTGTCAAAGATGTACAGTAATAAACGCCATCGATACGACCTCCATTTTTCTCAATCTCCTCCACCATGTGCTTGTGAATGTCAACAAGGTCGGCCTCGGTCATAAGGCCTTTGCCGACTCCCCGCTGGTTTGTGACAATGAAAATATGCTTGAAATGCTGCGCCAATCGTGGCATGGCTTCAAGCACTCCTGGTATGAACTTGAACTCCTCCCATCGTTTTACATAGTCACCTACCAGATGCACATTAATGGTGCCATCGCGGTCGAGTAGCAACGTATCGTAAGGTTCTATATTGATTTCAGAGAGTCTCACTTTTCTCCAAAAAACTTCTCTTCCAACATGAGGCACAGACAGTGATATACCGGCAAGTGCAGCTCCTGAATCTTGTATGTTTCCGTCTCGGGAACCCGGATACAGACATCGGCATACTTCATCAATTTGTTCTCCTTGCTTCCCGTAAGCCCAATCACTTTCAGCCCTTTAGCCTTGGCATTGACCGCGGCATATAGTACATTCTTGCTATTGCCGGATGTGGATATCCCCAAAAACACATCTCCTTCTTTTCCATAGCCATTCACCTGTTGGGCAAATACCAACTCTGGTACTACATCATTCATGAATGCGGTCTGCAATGATGAGTGTCCGGTTAGCGAAATCGCCGGCAACGCACCTTGCAGGTTGTCTGCCAAGACTTGTCCCAGTTCCGGATCTATCTCTTTCAAGGTTGCTGCATGGTTGCCATACACTTTCCTTTTGAGTTTAAACTCCTTCATCAGCTCACCGACAATGTGCTCTGCGTCGGAAGCAGAGCCACCATTTCCGCATACCAAAAGCTTTCTGCCTCTCTGGTAGGCAGCTTCCAACAATTCGTATGCTTTCCTGATATCCTCCTTGCAAACTGCCAGTTTAGGATACCTTTCTATTAATAATTGAAGTTGTTCGTCCATAACAATTCAATGCTTCAATGCTTCTATTCTATCCGTTTCGTATATCTTCCAACCATGCGCACCGCCATCGGTAAAGTTGAAGTGAAGGGTAAAACCATCCAATGTGCCGAGCGCATCTATCACCGCTTTTTTCTTGGTTGGCTCCACAAAGAACATGATGAAACCACCACCGCCAGCTCCGCTCACCTTTCCTGACAATGCTCCCGCTTTGAGAGCAACCTCAAAAGCTTCCTCAATCACGGGATTAGATATGGCTCCTGCCATCTTCTTCTTGTCTTCCCAACCTTGTCCAATGATTCGGGCAAATGCTTGCATATCCCCTTTCAAAACTGCCAGTTTCATATCCACAGCACTTTGCTTGATGCGATGCATAGCTTCAATTGACTCAAGGTTACCTGAGGTAATGTTCTTCTTCTGCTCATTTATAATGGCGGCAGAACTACGTGAACGGCCTGTAAAATACAGCACAATGCTAGCCTCCAGCTCATCAACTATCCAACGCTTCACTTTAAGTGGATTGATGATTACCATGTCATCTTTCAGGAATTCCATGTAGTTGAATCCGCCAAACGCGGCAGCATACTGGTCTTGCTTGCCGCCTGACAAATTGAGGTCTTTACGCTCAATCTCGTATGCTAATCGTGCTATCTCATAGTCGCCTAGCGGAAGGCTGTGCCATTCCACAAATGCTTTCAGTATAGCCACCACCATGGTTGAAGAAGTGCCCAATCCTGATCCCGCAGGCGCATCGTTATAAGTAGTTATCTTGCATGCTTTCAGGGGAATATTGTAGTCACGCATCACCCGGTTGTAACTTCCTTTCAAAAGCGAAGCCTTGCCATCTATCTCCAACTCGCGGCTGAGAGGATAGCGTTCAAAACAATCATCATCGTAACTCTCAATGGTCACGAATCCGTCATCCATTTCCTCTATCGTACAATACGCATAGAGGTTAATGGTTGCATTCAGTATGATGCCACCGTACCTATCGCTATAGGGGCTAACATCACTTCCCCCTCCTGCAAGTCCGATACGCAATGGTGCTTTACTCCTGACAATCATAATTATTCAATTGAAGCAGAACTATTATTCCGAAAAAGTTCATTTTGCAAAAATATCAATTTTTCATGAAACTGGAACCAAAAAACAGAAAACGGATGAAAGAACCGATATTATTTGTAATTTCGCGGCATCTTAATTATATGGAAATGGGGCCTTTTTGGAAAATATTGCTCACCAGCGTTTTGATTTTCTATGTTTTCTGTATGATAATCAAACTGATTTTCAGGAGAAAGATGCGGAAACTGCAACAACAATATGAGCAGTTTGCAGAAGGCAAAAACGAATACCAATACGACAATTCCAAGACTCCCCATGTCGACCCAAATGTCGGTGAATACACTGATTTTGAAGAAGTTGAATAGAAAAACATCAAAATAATGAAGAACAACTTTATCCAAAAAAACAAAAACACCCTCAGTATCGTGGCGGCCATCATTATTTTTGCGGTCATCACTTTGGTATATTTCTCGCCCATCTTTGAAGGCAAACGCCTTCAGCAACACGACATCAGCATGTTTAAGGGCATGTCGAAAGAGATCATCGACTATCGCGAAGCCACGGGTGAGACCACCCTATGGACCAACTCGATGTTTAGCGGCATGCCTACATGGCACATCTCGGCGCGACAGAATTCGAACCTCTTCAACGAAATCCATCCCATACTGTCATTAGGCCTGCCAAGTCCGATTGGAGCAGTATTCATCTCAATGTTAGGTTTCTTCCTCCTCATGCTAGTGCTCGACTGTAGTGTGTGGCTAAGTTTTGTGGGAGCGTTAGCCTACGGCTTCACGTCCTATATGTTCATCATCATCGGGGCAGGGCACAACACAAAAGCCTTTGCCATAGCCTATATGGCTCCTGTCATCGCTGGCGTGCTGTTGGCCTACAAGGGAAAATACCTATGGGGAGCGCTCCTCACCGCCTTCGCCCTCGCTCTTGAAGTGAAGGCCAATCACCTGCAAATCACCTATTATCTTTTAATAATACTTATCTTCATCATCATTGCCGAATTCATCAGTGACATTAGAGAAAAGAGAATAGGGCATTTCTTCAAGGCTTCAGCGGTATTATTGGTTGCGGCCATCTTCGGCATCTTGACTAATTCCACCATGTTGTATGCCAATTACGACTATGGCAAGGAAACCACCCGTGGCAAACCCATTCTGGCGGGCGATGAAAGCAACCAGACCAAGGGCCTTGAACGCGACTACATCACGCAATGGAGCTATGGCAAGGGCGAAACATGGAGTCTACTGATACCCAACATAAAAGGTGGTGCTTCAGGCTACATTGGCAATCAGAATTCCGCTTTGGAAAAAGCCGACAGCCGTTTCCGTTCCAACATTGCCCAAAGCAGCGCCTACTGGGGCGACCAACCTGGCACCAGCGGCCCCGTCTATGTGGGAGCCATCGTTGTGTTCCTCTTTGTCCTTGGAGCCCTGACGGTGAAAGGCAAACTGAAATGGGCCTTACTCATTGCCACAATACTCTCTATCCTTCTCAGCTGGGGCAAAAACTTCATGGGCTTCACCGATTTCTTCATCGACCATGTCCCCGGCTACAACAAATTCCGCGCTGTCTCCATGACCTTGGTCATTGCAGAGGTTTGCATGCCGTTATTGGGATTCTTGGGGCTGGCTGAGATTGCCAAAGACCCAGAGACCTTCAAGAAAAACCTGCCCAAGTTCTTCATCGCTTTGGAAATCACGGCGGGATTCTGCCTCCTCTTCTATCTCATGCCCAAAACCTTCTTCAACTTCTTCAGCCAAGGCGAAGTCAAACAGTTTGCCCAATTGAGTTCGGGTAAGGACGGCGCCATTTATACCCAGTTTGCTACACAGCTCGAAAACGTCAGAGTAGCCATTTTCCGCAAGGACGCCATCCGTAGCCTCATCTTTATTATCTTGGCTGGGGTATTGCTCTATTTCTATGGCAAGGGAAAATTGAAGACTATTCCCGCCATGGCTATCCTTGCTGCTTTGGTAATCATTGATATGTATCCCATCAACAAACGTTACCTCAACAATGACAATTTCGTTGACAAGGCCAAGTTTGACAAGCCTTATGTGGCCTCAGCTGCCGACAAATACATCTTGGATGACAAGAGCCTAGACTTTAGGGTGGCCGACATCACCAAAGACATATTCAACGATGCCAGCACTTCCTATTTCCACAAGTCGATTGGTGGTTACTTGGGAGCCAAGCTCCGCCGTTATCAAGACATCATCAATAAGTACCTCGGCACTGAGCTTTACCAACTCAGAACCGCAAAGACTTCACAAGACATGTTGCTTCTCTTGGAACAACAAGAAGTGCTTAACATGTTGAACACCAAATACATCATCTTTAACCCTAAGAGTCAACCGTTTGAAAACCCGTTCGCCTATGGCAACGCCTGGATGGTGAACAACATTCAAATCGCCAACACACCCAACGAGGAGTTCGATGCCTTAGCCACAACCGACATGCGTCATACCGCCATTGTCGGCAAGGAGTTTGAGCAACAAGTGACGGGATATAAACCCAATACGGAAGAAGGCAGCATCACTTTGACAGACTACCGTCCCAACCAACTGACATACAATTTCTCAGCAAACGAGGACAAGCTGGTGGTCTTCTCTGAAATCTGGACCAGCAAAGGCTGGACCATGAAGATAGATGGACAAGAGAGCCCCCTGTTACGTGCCAATTACTTGTTGCGAGCCGCCATGGTGCCTGCGGGACAACACGAAATTGTGATGCGTTACGAGCCGAAGATCTGGAAAGTGGGTGGCGTGATATCTCTAGTGAGTTCGACAATTATTCTATTAGGGCTCATTGGTATTATTGTCTTCACTGTTAGAAAGAAAAAGCAAAAGGCATGAAGCGTGTCTTAATTATCACCTATTATTGGCCCCCATCAGGAGGTAGTGGCGTTCAACGTTGGTTGAAGATGTCAAAGTATTTGCCTGAATTCGGTTGGGAGCCTGTAATTTATACCGCCGATAACGCCGAGTACCCCGTTGAAGACCCATCATTACAAAAGGATGTTCGTCCCGACATTGAAGTGCTGCGCCGACCTATTCTTGAGCCATATCAATTTTACAAGAAATTTCTTGGCATCAAGAAAGAGCAAAAGGTAAAGGCTGGATTCATTGACGAAAACGGGGAGCAGAAAGGTTGGAAAAAGCGACTGTCAATATGGATTCGAGGCAACTTTTTTATTCCCGATGCCCGTTGTTGGTGGGTGAAGCCATCGGCAAGATATCTGACAGCATACCTGAAAGAGCATCCTGTAGATGCCATCATCAGCACAGGGCCGCCTCACTCCATGCATTTGATTGCCATGAGGTTGAAAGAGACATTAGGTATTCCATGGATTGCCGACTTCCGCGATCCTTGGACTGAAATCGATTACTATGACAAACTCCATCTCACCCGGCGTTCCGACCTCAAGCACCACAATCTTGAACGCGAAGTTCTTACCAAGGCCGACAAGGTGGTCACAGTATCCCCTGATGGGGCAAGAAGACTCGGCAGGTTAGGCAATAGGAATGTCAGGGTTATATACAATGGCTTTGATCTTGACGACTCGGCACTTCAGGACAAGGTGACTTTGCCTGACACTTTCACCATCACTTATCTCGGAGTGCTTACTAAAGCACAAAACCCCGAGAAATTATGGGAAGCTATTGGCGAACTCATCAAAGAAAATACGGATTTCAGCAGGCAATTACAAATCAAGATGATTGGCCAGATTGACAGTTCTGTGGTACAATCCATCCAAGAAAATGGAGTGGATAAAAATGTGACTTTTATGTCCTACATTCCACACGAGCAAGTTGGGCAAGAACACAGAAAATCGACCGTATTATTGTTAGTGCTCATGCCCGACACCGAAATCAGGGCAAAAGGACTGTTAACTGGAAAATTGTTCGAGTATCTTGCCTCAGGTCGTCCTATCCTTTGCATCGGCCCCGAAGATGGTGATGCAGCAAGAATCCTTAAGGAAACCGGAGCGGGCCAAACCGCCAATTTCGGCGACAAAGAGAAAACAAAAAAAATCATCAAGGAGTACTATCAGTATTATTTGGAGAAAGGATTGTCTTCCCAAACGAATAATAACATCGAGAAATACTCGCGAAAAGCCTTGGCGGAGAAATATGGAAAACTTTTAGACAATGTATTAAATGAATAACGGAGAGACTGGCAATTCGACTGGCTTCATGAAAAAGCGGGTTGGAAAATCAAGGCATCTGAGAAATGGACTTCTCCCAAAGGCCATATTGGGATCAGACCATTACTGAGAAGATATACGCCGAGATACTGTATCGTTTATACGGAAAGAACCTTCTCACCTCAACAGGCGCTCATATAAGTTCACCAGTTTGCCGCCGTCAACTTTCCAATTGTATTTTTTAATCACCGCCTGACGTCCATTCCGGATGTAGTTGTTCAACAACTCAGGTTGAGCATAGAATCTGGCTATTATTTCCGCCAACTCTTTTGGATCATCATATTGATAGCTAATACCGCTTTCTGTCTCCTTCACGATACGAACCAACGGGGCACAATTTGATACAACCATTGGGATTCCTGCATACATATACTGGAAAATCTTGTGAGGAATCGTATTGTCCGTATGACCCGATTTCACATGAGGGATCAGAGCCACATTTGCCGCCTCGTAAATGTCACAAATCTGAGAGTAATGTTTGAAACCATGAATCGTCACATTATCCTGCAAGCGCAACGCATTGATTTGTTTTCTTATATCATCAAGATAACTCCCATCGCCTACCAGATCGAAATGCGCTTCAATACCTCTGTTTTTCAATAAGGAAATGGCTTGGATCACATATTGGACACCGCGATGGTAATTGATTCCACCCACATACAGCATCCTGAAGTGGTCCGTCTTGAACTCTTTCCGCTCAATGGGATCAAACTGATCAAGATTCAAGGTGTTTGAGACCACTTCGACCTTTTCGGGATTTATGCCAAGCCCGCATATACGCGCCTTGGCTTCATCGACAACGACAATGACTTTATCGGCCAAACCACACATGTTTTTCTCATAACTTATCCACTGATCATTAGACGACAACACTTTGCCAAGAAATGTATTGGTATGCGTGGAAAGCTGCAAAAGCACAGGCCAATTCTCATGCAAATCGAGAACAAAACGCACACCATACTTGCATTTTGCATCATATCCTACCTTTGCAAGAGGCAAGTCATGCACATGGATGGCATCAAACTTATCCTTTGCAAAAAGCTCATCAACGAAGTGCCTCCAATAATTGAAGTAAAACGGGAACTTCAACACGCCAACGCTCGACTTATATATAAACTTCGAGACTGGCTTTCTGTGAATACTGCCGTATGACATCTTTTCAAGCAAGGGTTCTTTATCCTTCTGAAAGCATGCTATATGCACTTCATATCCTGCTTCAGTCAATGATTTCATCTCATTTTCCACTCTTGTGTCTGGTGGAAACGAATGATCCAAAAGCATCAGTATTTTCATATTCTTTATAGCTATTCTTTCTTTTTTCGTTTGAAACTAACCCTATCCACAATATCATTAACCGATTGAGAGACCTTCAATTTCGCAATGAATTAGCTTGCAAAAGTAATGGTTTTTGGTTGAATGGTGAAAAAAAGTATTTCTGCAGCATGAAAAACGCATCAACTATCGCCGTTTTTTCCTAATTTTGCGCCTCATTTCAACTCATTCATGTTCACCATGAAAGAATCTTTGGTAATCGGAGGAAGCAATGGCATCGGCTTAGCCATCACTTTGGAGTTGCAGAAGCAAGGTTATCTCGTCCATGTTGTCGATAGAATACAAAACGACCTGTTTGACAACTCCAACGACATCCATTTCGAGCAGGTCAACTTATTGTCCACGGATTTTTCTTTTTTAGAGCATTACAAAAGCATCGACACCCTTGTCATCACTGCAGGGTTTGGCCGTATTGCGCTTTTTGAGGAGATTTTGGAGCAAGAAATCCAGAACAACTTCCAGGTGAATAGCATTGCAGTACTAAAAGTGCTGCATTTCTTCTTCCCCAGGATGAAAGAAAAAACTCCATTCCATTGCGCCGTAATGGGGAGCATCGCAGGGCTTATCAGTTCTCCTCTATTTGCCACATACGGAGCTACAAAAGCCGCCGTGTGCAATGCCATTGAAAGCCTGAACATCGAGTTGGAGATGGCAGGCACGGAAAACCGCATTTTGAATGTGTCTCCAGGTTCCATCAAAGGCACAAAGTTCAACGGTGGCGACAACGACCTGAACAAGACAGAAGCCTTAGCGCAAGCTATCCTTGGAAAGATGGAGGAAAGGCAAACGCTTTATATTCCGGAGTATGAGGAGGTGTTTCGTGGTGTGATTGAGCGTTATCGTCAAGACCCGCGCCAATTCGGTTTGCAAAGCTACCAATACAAAATGGAAAGCGGACGCGTCAGCAGCAAACCACAGCTGAAAATCGGTTACTTGAGCGGCACTTTCGACCTGTTCCACATCGGACATCTGAACCTGTTGCGCCGCGCCAAACAACACTGCGACTATCTCGTTGTGGGCGTACATAAGGATGCCTCCCACAAAGGCAAATCGACCTTTATTTCTTTCGAGGAACGTTGCGAAATCGTCAAAAGCATCAAGTATGTCGACCAAGTGATTCCCTCCGAAAGAGAAGACTGCGACATTTATCTCAAAGGCATTGTGAAATATGATTATCTCTTTGTGGGTTCAGACTATAAGGGAACAGAACGTTTCAACCGATACGAGCAGATTTTTGCCGACAAAGGCGTGAAAATCATCTATTTCCCTTACACCCAAGGCACCAGCAGCAGTCAACTCCGCGAAGCTTTATCGGCCATTCACGGTCACTAAGGTTCAAAACTCTACATTTGAAATCAATTGGAATCACTTTTTAATGTGAATCCTTTGCAACCCTTTGTCAATCAAATTATTCACCGACTGGGAAATCTTCAGTTTGTAAACAGAGCACAAGCCAACAACAAGGAAAATTGTGGACTTCAGCAACGAGTCGACAATTAAACCGTACACCGGTTTGCCAAACTGTCCTACAAACCATGGCGTCAGCGCCTTCGACCAAAGCCAATTGAGGCCGAACATCGCCCCGATGACCCCAATAACCAGCAGTTGTTTGGCAGACAAAGGCGAGGTGCCTATCTTCCATCGAATCAAGGCCAAAAGCAGGATATAATGCACCATATAGGCCACCAAGGTCGCCATGGCTGCACCGTTCACGCCCCAGTCGCCGACCCAACGCGCGTTGAGCCACCAGGCCAAGACCGTCAGCAAGATGGTGAAAAACAAGGAGTAATAATAGATTTTGGAATAGCTCAGCACTGTGGTTCCGACATTCAACGTCGAGTTGACCAAACGGCTGAGACCCAAAATGAGCACAGCCCACTTGCCCGCCGCAAAGACATCTCCGTTGGGCAACAGGGCAAAGACCGTGTCGATATTGATCCAGATGAAGAAAAACACCAGTGAACCCACAAGGAACTGGTGCAAAGAAACGCTCTTGCAGATGCGGTCGGCCTCCTTCACATTGCCATCTGCCATGGCTTGCGAGATTTGCGGCTTGCTGATGGTGCCCAAAGAACGGTAAGGCATTTCCACCAACGAGGCGATATAAATGGCAATGGTGAGAATACCTCCCACGGCGAGACCCTGTTTGCCCGCCACAAAATAGCGGTTGAGCAAAGGGGTGATGTTGCCTGCCAAAGCGGAGGTGATAAGGAAGACTGTATAAACCAGGAAGTCGCGTTTCAGTTTGGGCGTAATGTACTTTTTCTCTATGCGGAACGACACCCGATGCAAGGTCAGCAAATAAATGATGTTGACCACCGTGGCCAAGCCGTAGGACACGCAAAACGCGACAACCATGCCCGTGAGTGAAAGGACGTGGAAACCGTATAAAAGGTAGATGACCAGCGTCAGCACGCGCAGGCCCACCTCACGGATGAACCGCGGCACCACAATGCGCATCAGCAGATTGGAGTTGGTCTCAAATACCGAGATGTAGAGCATGAAGAAGGCCAACGGAATTACATAGTAGATGTAATCAATGAACAAGGCCGACTTCTCGGAGAAAAACGAGGCGATGGGGCCGCGCAAAGCGAAGAAACAACAAAGGAAAACGGCGAAACCAATGAGCGGAACTATCAGCGTCCAGCCGAAGAAGCCGTGGTCGCGGTTGTCCTCATCCTTGAAATAGGGATAATACCTCATCGCCGAGGTGTTGGTGCCCAACTGCGCCAATCCCGAAAACAGTAGTGCTGACTGGAGCAACACATCGACTAGACCAATCTCTTCGGTGGTCAGGTATTTGGTCTGCACGAAGAAAGTCGTGATGATACCCACCGCCACTCCGATATAGGTGGCGATGGTGCCCTTGATGCTCTGTCGTGCTACGATACCCATGACAATGGTCTAATCTTGGTATACTGGCTCATTGGCCTCGTCCTCTTCGTCGAAGCCTTTGTTGTATTGTTCGTCGGAACTCTGGCGCTCGTACTCAGCATAGTCCTGATATGCCTTGATAATCAGTTCGTAGTCCTTTTTCTTCTCCTCCATATCCTGGATCAAGGCTTGTTTTTCTTCGACCGTCTTTTTCAATTCCTCAATCCTGGCGTCACGATTCTCATTGGCAGCCTGATAAGCCACAATATGTTTCCTCAAATCCTCAATGACGATTTTCTTTCTGCGGGTAGCATCTTCGGCCGAGCTCAGTTTCATGGCCTCGCGACGAATACCCGAGTTCAAGTCATTACCAGCCAAAATCAGAATGGCGACGACCCAAATCCAAAGCAAGAGAATGATAAGCGTGCCGATGGAGCCGTACAGCACATTGTAGCGCGAGAAATTAGAAATGTAGGTGTTGAAGGCCACCGTGCCAAGGATGAAGAGCGTGGTGGCGAGTATCGTTCCGGGACTAAAGATGACAAACTCACGATATTTCTTGCCATTCGCTCTAGGGTGCCTGAGTTCCTTGCGGTAATGCTCGTTGAATCTGACATTGCCAAAATAATACAGCATGGAGATACCGAAGCTCAAGGCGAAAATACCAACCACCCATCGCAAAACGATGAACAGGAAGTAAGTAAACGAGCCCCATTCAATGATATTGTTATCCACCAAATACTTGATTGCCGTGCCACCCAACGAAATCAGCAGCACCGAAATCACAATCAGTATGCCAATGATGACGAGCATAATGAGGGCAAAGACACGTTGGATAATCCAACCCTTAAAGCCCAAACCTTTAGAGGTGACATAGTCGGCATACACATTGCGGAAGCCATTGAAAAAAGCCACGACACCGCCCGAACCGAAGACCAAGCATAATACGATACTGATGGAGAGCAATCCGTCGTGCGGTTGGTTCATGATGCCGTCAATGGTCTCTTTCACGAAGTCGAGCGTCCCCGACGGGATGAAGAAATCGTTGAGGAGCATCATCCCACGCTCATAGAGGTGCGGAATAGGGATATAGGGAATCAGGGTGAAGAAGAACAAGACCAGCGGGAACAGAGCCACGAAAAAGTTGAAAGCCACACCAGCAGCACGATCCATCGTACGGCCTTTGGTAAACAACTTGATGAAATTGATTAACACCGTCAAAAGAGGCAATTTGGTACCAGGGAAACGTACCATACGAAGGAAGTTGTCATCCTTGTTGTACCAGTCCGTCACCGCCTTCACCTTGGCTTGAAACCAGGTCTTCAGTTTACCGTCTTTCTTTTGTTTTGCAGTCATAATGCAATGATAATAACTTGCAAAAATAGTGGTTTTTGGTTGAATGGTGAAAAAAATAGTATTTTTGCAGCATGAAAAATGCAGAAACCATCTCCCATGAGGGTGTCGTCACCAAAATCACCGACGACGAACTGGAAATCAAGATACTGGCACAGAGTGCCTGCGCGGCCTGCCATGCCAAGAGTGCCTGTGGTATGGGCGAGCAAGCCGAGAAGATCCTCACAGTGCCACGTCCTGAAGACAAAGACTTTGCACTCAACCAAAAAGTCAACGTAGTAATGGCCATCGGGCAAGGCAATAAAGCGGCTGTCTTGGCCTATCTGATTCCGATAGTTTTGCTTTTGGCCGTTCTCTTTGCTTGCCTCGGACTAGGCATGAATGAAGGCCTCGCTGCCCTCATCAGTATCGTTGCGCTCGTACCTTATTATATTGTCCTTTACCTGAAACGGGACAAACTCAAGCAGAAGTTCGAATACAATATCAATTAAAACTTTAAGAAAAAAAACTATATCATGAAAAACATCTTGTTACTATTTGCCATTCTAGTAGTTTCCCTACTCAGTTTTGGCCAAACCGTTCGCGTAGGCGACATCTTGTGCGCACAAGGGACCGACACCATCATTGTACACCCCCAAAACTATACAGGAGGAGCAATCGGTGTAGTTTTTTATGTTGACGAAACGGGACAACACGGATGGGCTCTCCATCCTCAGATCCAGGTCCAATCCATCTACTGGTCATACGAATGCGAGCTCCCTTGGGGTCTGACAGGATGGCAGTCCGTCCGCGACGCCATCTATGACCTTGACGGGTACGACAACACAGGTTTCTTGCGTGCAGCATCACAATATGACCACAACAAATATCCCGCCGCATGGGCAGTCGATTACGAGCACGGCTGGTATTGGCCAGCACTCGGACAATTGAACATCCTTTATGGCAGCGCCCGCATTATCAATAACTCACTCAAAGTGATTAATGGTACAATGCTGATGGGGCATTGGATTTACTGGTCTTCTTCAGTATATGGGTTCGACAACGACTGCGCCTTGTATAGTAGTTATAGCGGTGCCATGGGAGCCATCACCAAATCGAGAAACGAATTGTCAGGAATTCCTTTATCTATCCGCAGCATCAGAAACTTCTAAGTACAAAAGCCATGAAAAACATAATTTTTACCCTCTCGTTTCTTCTAATTTCCACATTAGGATTGAACGCCCAAGGATATCATTTAGGCCAAGTAATCACAAATCCCGACGGCAGCCAGGGTGTAGTGTTCTACCTAAACGAGGACTGCACCTCAGGTTGGATGGTGGCATTGCACGATGCGGCTTTTGCGGTTCCGTGGGGCCTGACTGACGAAATAGAAGGACTCGATCATGTCATCAATACGAGCAATGATATCATAACCAGTGCCTTCGCAGATACTGACGGATACTCCAACACGCTGGCCATCCTCAATCATTACCAATCTACAGGCTATACTGGGCAATATGCTGCTGCTACGGTTGACATCGCCAACGGATGGTATCTGCCTGCCGCTGGACAGCTGAAGATGCTGTATGTCAATGCAATATTTTACGAGTCCGCTTTGGAATCTGTAGGCGAGAAATTAGGACTGCACCCCTATTGGTCAAGCACCCAAGAAAACACAGAAAGAGCCTGGTATGTCCATTTCGGGTCGCCATACCCCGAAGTGGCTTGGGGATGGAATGCCTATATCGGTTTATGCCAAAAAAACAACACTTCTCCCAACTACGGAGGCATTTTCGCCGTCAGAGCCATCCGAGACCTTGAATTCTCACCACTGCCTCACATAGGCTATCTATACGAACCTGCCGTTATTTGCGAGGAAGGTCCGATAGAATTAGTTATGCCTAACCTGATTAATGCCGACAATTACGGATGGGAAATTGCTGACAATGCGGAATTCACCAACCCCATTGCCTATACAGGACAGGTTTTGGACTTGACTTTCAACGGCTGGTACCTGCGGCTGTGGGCTACCAACGAAGATGGCACTTCCTACA
>JAEEGL010121110.1_pt1 | contig 16671 bp, 9 predicted proteins | sample 9134231 | NCBI WGS metagenome assembly JAEEGL01 (sample SAMN16246548, study PRJNA631951) | gut metagenome | biome: gut microbiome; feature: rumen; material: fiber-attached | host: Bos | place: Iran: Karaj | collected 2018-10 | reverse complement strand
TTCTACTATCCATTCATCTTGACTAGGCATTTCTAGAATAGATAACATTTCTGCGAAATAATATTCGACACGAGAGATGTTCATCTCATCTAAGATTACTGTATAAACTTCATCAGTATAACCAGCTTCATAAATAGTTGCTAATAAATCTGTTTCATTAAATTTCTTTGTAAACTCATTGAAGTATCCAAATAACTCTGTTCTATCACGCCATGAGGGTTGTACTGAAGCAACTGTTGAATCGTGCTTAACAAATTTTCCCCAAGCATACGCCATAGATGTTTTACCTGTACCAGAAATACCTTGTAAGATAACAAGTTTAGTACTAGATAAAGCTGCAATAAACAATCTTATTAAATTAATTGGATAATACAATTTTAATTCTGAAGCACAGAAATTTCTAAATTGATCACAGAACTCTTCCAAAGTAAATGAGTTGTTGTAATTAACAATTTTGTAATCTTTGTATTTTTCGTCGATAACAGTAAGTTTTGGGAAACGTGTATCCCCTTCATGACCGTCATCAAGCTCGGCTCCTTCTTCGCCTTCTGGTATAGCTCCATTAGCATCTTCTTCAGGACTAAGTCCAAGTTGAGATACCTTCATAGCCATTAATTCGTCTTTCTCTTTCATTAACTTAGCTACTTGTCTATGTAACTCTGCTAATTCTTCAAGTAAAGATTCTTGTTCAACTCTTGTTTTTCTAAATTTCAAGAATTTTCTAACCAAGAAATAAACGGCAACTATTACTAAAGCCAGTAATACCATGGTAACTACGATAGCCAATACTACCATAAACCATTCGCCACCACTAAAGTCTTTACTATAATCTTTTACAAGTCTTGCATATGCTCTAACATCGAACATCTGTAAAACTCCTAAAACAAAGTCTTTAACAGCTCGTAACACACCACCAAATAGCTGATCTAAGAATTCATATAAAAATCTAACATATGTATCCATTATTCCACCTCATCCACTGCTATTATTCTATCTTTTATTTTACCACGTTTTTTCATATCTTTATAATAATATTTATCAGTTTCTAAAATTATCTTATCAAATAGTTCTAAATACTCGACATTATCAGTACTATAATCAAAGCTTTCATCTAACTTAATAGCAAATACAAATCCATTTCTAATATATTCCATTACATAACTCTTGTATTTAGTAAAAGTTTCAAAAGTAATTGCTATTCTAAGTCTATCTTGTACATAAGTATTATCTATAACATTAAATAATCCTTTAATTTTTGTTTTCTTCGTAAAATATGACTTAGGTAAATCAACAATATATTCATTATCGAAATCACAAGCAATTAAATCATTTGCAACCTTAACTGAAACTTGTAAAAATGATATTGCTGTTAAGTCTTCCAAAATATTATCTTTTTCTCTTGCTTTCTTAATAGCAGTTTCACTATATAACTCTGGGAAACTAATATTATAATTTAATTTAGCATAATATAAGTTATCTTCAAGTTCCAAAAAATCCAAGGAAAATATTTTAGAATCAAATGCAGTGATAAAATCCTTTTTCTTCTTTATATCATCCCTAACCATCTTGGTTAGTTCATTTTCAAATTTTAAATTATCTTCACACTCTAATATTTTTTCTCTTTGTTCTGTAATCTGTTCTATTGTTCTTTTTTGTGATTCTAATAAGTATAATTGATCTAAGTTATAAAAATAACTACTAAATATTCTATAACTGTTAATAAGATTTAAATTATCAGTTGTATGATCATATTCACTTATTAATTCTTTACTAGTAAGATCTAATGCTTTAGCAATCTTTTTATTTAAAGCAACTTTTTTACTAGCTTCATCTAAATAGTTACTATAGCGAATCATCATATAAGTATCTATAAATCTAGTAGCTATCTTTGAATCATACTTTTTTTCATATATAAGTTTTAAATAATTGTGAAAACACTTCTCAGTATATGAAACATATTCATTCATCACATTAACCATACCCTACACCTCCTTATGTTATTTTAGTGTACGAAATATTTATCGCTGGCGGAAGACCATTATCATTAGGATAAGTTTTATTTTCTTCCGGATTACTCTTATAATAACGAACCATCATACTTGATTTTGGTTCTACGTTAAATTCTATTCTTTTTATATTCTTTTGAGCATCTTCAACAACAACCGTTCCTGGTGCACTCAAAATGTTATTTGACATATCAATGCTATATTTACTTACATCAGTTATTTCTAACACAAACTTGTAAGTATCATTTGGTGTAGCATTAGATACCAAGGCATCCATATATAATCTACCAGCCTCATCTTCTATTTTATAACCTACACCATAATCTCCAATTACTAAGTTAAATGTTGCTTTTAGCTCTTCCTCATATGGTGAAACGGAAGAAGCTATAATTTGAACATTTACATCGTGAATATCATCAGGATCTATACCATTTTTTAATGCTACCGTAACAACAAAATTATCAGTATGATTTGCAGAATAAATTGTTCTTCTTTGTGTTGTTGTTCCCATAGTACCAAAATAACAAACTGAATTAGTATCTGCTACACACCTAACATCATAAACGATATTATCTTCAGTTCCCTTTAAACTATTAGCAAAACTATTCATATTAATATTAATTGTATAAGGTTCTGTTCCATCCCATGGGTTAATCTGATATGTTTTACCAAGAATGGTTAACTTATCACTATTAAAGTAAAAATTCTTTGTTCTTAAATAATAAACTTGAATAATATCTTTAACATATCTACCATAGTTGACTACTAGAAAAGAAGCAACTGCAGCAGCAATTATAACCAAAGAAACAGATAATGCTTTATGTTTCTTAAAAAAACTAAAAGCAACACGTTTTTTTGTTGAATTTTTTGTTGTTTCCTTTCTTTTCATCTTATCACCTACATTAATCTATTAACGACACAAATTCTCGTCAGCATCTCCTGTAATAACTTGTTTAGATTCTAATTGAATCTTAATTGATTCAACCATATCTTGATAATTATAATCTTTATAATCTACTGGGAATTCTACTTTTAATATATAATCATCAACTACTATACTTTCTTTCTTTAAACATTTTGCCGGTATTGCATAATGTTTAAACCATGTTCCCCAACCATCCGTTGCATATACTCCAATATCTGTACCACCACTCATAAACAAATCTGTAGCAGAAGTACTTCTTGGATCTTGTTCGTAATATAAACTGTATTTTAAATTAATATTTGTTGTTGTAATAACTTTCAATTTATAAATGATATTAGTATCTGACTTAATATTTTCATCATCGTCATTTGCAACCGCATTTGTTACTTTAAAACTATAATATTTAACATCCCCTGGTTTTAAAGAACCCAAATTAATATCTAAAGCGGCTTCATTAGAACCTGTCGTTACATCATATAAACCATCATAACTAAAAGCATATAACGCAACATCCATTGGTGCCTCACCAATAGCTTCAGAAACATACGTTGCACTAGAAGTTTTAAGCAAACCAAAAATTAACAATAAATCAACTGCTAGAAATACAAATATAAAACTAACATTACGTCTACTGTTATATCTTAGTTTACTGCCCATCTTCCGTGCTCCTTTCTTTTTTTACTAGTTTTATATACCAGTAAAACAAAACTATAGTTGCTATCAAAGGAATTATTACAATTGGTTCCAAGAAAACTTTTTTCAATTTGCCAAATCCTTTTCCTATATAAACAACTTTTCCTATTACTTTATCTTTTTCTATTAAACCATCAGTTGTATTGTTATTATCTCCCTTAGTAATATATCCATCGTCTCTTACTTCAATAATTCTATGTGTTACAACACTATTTCCACTTTTGTAAGAAACAACATCATCTTCTCCTACTTTATCAGTAATACGAACAAGAACTATATCATCAATCTTAATATAATCTTCCATACTTCCTGTTAGTATTTGAAAATATGTATAACCAAAATAATTACAATACAATTTCTTTTGAACTTTAGTTTGAATAAAGCCATATAAAGCAAAAGCGATACCAATAACTAGTATAAAGATTAAAATATCCATTACTATGTTTATTAATATCTTTAAGCCTTTCATTACTATCTCCTATCCATTATACTGTTCAAAAGTAATCTCAACTGGGATATCCAATTTCGGATCAGTACTCTTTGTTCCAACAATAGTATCCCTTTCATTTTCATCTTCATCATTTATCCAATCGACATAGAAAGTAATTACTTCTTCATAATTCTGATGTCCATCTTGATAATTAATATATCCAACATATCCTGATGCAGGCATCTCTATTCTTGTACTATCATTAGGTCCTTTAACATAGTACTTTAATGAATAATCTGAATCAGCAATATGAGAATTAATTGTATATTTTATAGATACCTCAGTATCATTAGGTTTAATTCTAATTTTAAAATTTCCTGTTGACCCTGGTGCTATCTTATCTCTAGTAACATTATTAAGTTCCTCATTACCATAAGTAAATTCTGTAATCTTAAAATTTCTTAAAATAGTTACTGTATCATCTGCATTTATTTTTGATTCAAAACATTCAGCGTTAGAAGTATCTGGATTAACAACGTTACATCCATTAACTGTAATGTTCCATTTAGCAACGTTAGCACTAGCTTGTCCAGTAACACTAGATCTATATTTACTATATGAATAAGATCCGATAAGAACTATTAGAAATAAGAAAGCTAATATAACTAAAATCTTAACCTTCCTATTCATAACTATGCCTCTTTCTTAAGTTCTATTATCTCTATAATAATTGCATATATTTCAAAAATAATTGCTACCATTGTTGGGAAAATAATCAAAGCTAAGAAACCATATTTTGATTCTAGCACTGATAATACTTTACCAGCTTTTGAATACTTTTTAACATCCTTACCAATAAAATAATCATAATATACGTTATAATCATTACCAACTACATAAGTATATTCATTATTAGCATTCATAACATTTGTTACCTCAGCGTAATTAACAACAAAGTTATCTGAAGGATTATAGAAGAAAATATAATCTCCGTCATCAACTTCTTCGCCTTTATTTTTAGTAACAACTAATAAATCGCCCTTTTTATAATCTTTAGACAAGTCCTCATCAACAATAATAAGTGACTTATTTCCTAATTCTGTAATCCTTTGCTCATTATAATTTAGAAGGCAAACAGTAACAAAAACCTCTACTCCTAAATAGATTATAAGGAAAACAATTAGCAAAACTTTAAATATTGATTTAACCGTACTTTTCATATTTTATCACCATACTAATTTTATCATAGAAATACAATTCTTTCAATCAAAAAGACCGAAAAAATCGGTCTTATTTATTAGAAGTAATTATTTTTTTAGCTTCAAATAGATTCTCAATAAAATCAATGCTCAAGTCATATTCTTCTAAAGCATTATTAACATTAATAATCTCTAGTGCTTGCTTTAATCCATCAATACCTTCAACAGTTAATTCATCAGGATTTAAATCAATCTCTAATAGCTTATAGTGATCAATAATAATTAAAGCAACATCAGCTTCAGCTGTAAATGCTAAATTAGTTAATACACTAATATTAGGATCAGATAAGAAAGCATCAAATTCCTTAACAATTTCCTTAACCTTAGCAAGATCAACATCTTCTTCATTTTCTTTAATACAAGCTCTTAAATATCCCTTATATGAGAAAATAAACTTAAATACATCATAAATACTTGAAGTATCAGTAATAAATTCATTTAGCTTACTATATACTAAAGCTTGATCATATTCTGCATATTTTGCATCTAATTCTTTAACTTTTTCATTAACAGTTAAATAATGATGTTCAATATCAACTTTCTTTTTGAAGAATAAGAATCCTTTTGTACTACCTTCATTGATTTCACTAGTCAATTTTGTAATTTCATCAACTAATGCGCCAATTTCTTTAGTTACACGAGCAAGATCATCTTTATGAGCTTCTCTTTCAGCATATTTCTTCTTAAAGTCTTCTAAAAGATAATTAAATCTTAAATAATACTTATATTCATCTAAATTATGATATAGATTTCTAAAGTCATCTTTCTTAGCTTTACCCTTACTGATATCACAATTATCACCTAAGAATCTAGAATAGCACTTACTTACAGCAACAGGACTATAGTCACTTAACATAAGTTCGCCATCCATAAATTTCTTAACAACAACTGCTTCATCATAATTTTCTAAGTCATCTAGTTCTTTAGCTAAATTATTTCTCTTGATTAAATAATCTTCATAACTTAAATTATCAACAACAATCTCTTTTTTTCTATTCTCAATATATTTTTCAAAACTCTTAATATTCTTATTGAATATAATTCTTAAACTAGTTTCAATATGTGAAATAACATCAGGACATTTCCAATGTAAATCTTCGAAAACATCCTTCATTCTTTCAAGACTGTCATCTTTCAATAATTCTCTAATATATTTTCTAGCATAATTACTATAAACGAAATCATTCTCAGTTAAAGGTACTCCGGCAGCTTCAAATTTAGCTAAAGCTTCCTTTATATCTTCGTTAACAGAAGCCAAATCATTTTTATAGTAATGTGTAATACTATATAGCAAAGTATCAAAACCTAGTTTTTCAAAAGGAGTATTTACAGGATTGAAGAGATTTAACTCCTCATAATCCTGTAATTCCTTTTTAACTAATTCTAATCTAGGAGATGGTTGAGCGTTTAGAGTCTTATTAGCACGTCTTCTAATTTCTGCAAGAACTTCGTCTCTTACTCCACTATATTCTTCCTTCAATTCTTGAACTTTTTTCTTATATGCAGCTAAATTCTTAGCATTGTTTTTAGGCATGCTATCAAGAACTTCTTTAGCTACATCAATCTCGTGATTAATATCTTCTAATCTCTTAACCATTATTTACTCCTCTTTTCTACTTCAGTATCTTCTTCAGCTTCTAAATATTCAACGAATAAATTAGCTGCGTCATATATATTGATTAATTCGCCAAACGCTAGACTTTCAATTTTTACATCCATTTTAACTAACTCCCTTCAATCTCTTCATCTACATTAAGACTTCTAATGATTAAATACTCATAAACACTACCAATATATGAACTACCATCATATATATCAAAGACAACTCGATAAGTTCCTGACTTCCATTTTGCATTATTTAAATTAGCAAGGTCATTATCATCAGGACCTGGTTTCATTGCCATATCTACGGTAAATGTTTGAGTAACATAACCAACTTGTAGATCTGTTAAATTATAAATATAACAATCTCCATTTTCTAAGGTTGCAAAACATGTACTGTTCAAAATATTATTTCCGCCACCAATACTCATAGAATTTGCAACGTATCCTAATGAAACTGGGACATATGCCGTGTCATATTTCTCTGTACTATACTTTCTTCTTTCCAAATGAACTTTGACATTAGGATGTGCTAGTCCATTCTTCGTTGTTAAAGTATAGCTTAAATCTAAATCACCGTTCTTATCTTTACCACTATTAGAGTCCCTCGTTACTTGAACAGGAGGTAAAGAAACATCAATACCATACTCATCATTTAATAAAGTAAACGTAAATTCATTAACAGTCGGTTCGAAGTCTCCATAATATAGACCATCGAATGAAGCAAACGTTTCAACAACTAACTTATAATCACCAAATTCCATATCTGAATTCGAGAAATCGAGTGCAATATCAGAAGTAATTGTTGTCATACGACCTGCCAACATTAATCTTATACTACCATCTGTTTGTGGATAATACTCGTGTGAACCTATTTTAAACACAGAACCAAATAAGTTTGTTGTAACCGGAATATAACCAGTAATTTGACCTTGTTGATTTTTAACAGCTTGCATTACTGTTATTTTAGCACCTAACTTATAATCATTAAATGTTGTATCAGAAACAGCAACCTGTTCATTAGAACTATTCAATGATTTCAAATCTGTATTTAATTCCAAGAACTCAGAATTTTTCTTATAGAAAGATACATGTTCAGGGTTTCCACTTCCATCTACTTCCGGTTGACCATATTCATCTAAGAAATAGCCATCGGTTGTAATTGAAGTTTCAACATCAGGTACAACAGTATATCTCATATCGGTTGTTGGAGTACCAATCGGATACATCAACGAATAAGTACCGATAACATTATTATTAGCATCTAACGCATCTTTAGCAATTTCCATGTAGATATAATGCGGATCATAATTAGTATGATTACCAGCTTCTGCAAAATCAATTGTAAAGATAAACTCTTCTACTGCAAAACCAGCATTCGTCTCATTATATTTCGTGAAATACTTAGTACTATTAGCACCATGCATGTCATCACTATATTTCTTCGACGAATTATTAGTATCTGTATTTCCCATCAGAGTAAAGTCATCCAGTCGATACCTATAGTAATCAAAACCAGTAACCGAATCGGTTAGATTTTCAACTTCATAATAATATTCTTTATTATCTTTTAAATCTAACATTGTAATTCTAGTACCAACAGGTAATTGATAATCTGTCTTTAAATAACGATAAGCTGCAGAATACCTAGTTGTTGTTCCATTTTCTGTCACAGTTTGTGCTTCAGAATATAACTTATTAGCAGTTAAAGTATTTTCATCAACATCTAAAGGTTGTTGAGTACTTGGATCATAATCAGCAGCCAAATCAACAGATAACATTTGATAAATACTTACGGCTCCATCTTCTGTAATAGTTGAAGAACCTCTCTCAAACATTTCATATTGTTTTCCAGCTGTAATAGCAGCTGCATATTTAGGAGTTTTATTATCAACCAAAGATATCTCAATAACAACTGTTATTTCTCTACTAACTTGATCAGCAACAGTTGGATCATTTGGATGTGGATTATAGAATTCTGTATAAACATTAACTGATCCTAAAGGTATTTCAATAAATTCCTCATCAGGATTTATAAATGGGAAATCAAAGTCTAAATTCTTAGAATAATATAACCAGAAAGACAATGATTTCGGTTTTGTCGTTGAATCATATGTATATTCATAATCTCCAGTACATTGACCAGTTGAACCAGTACAATAATTAGTTGCACCAGCAGGCATTGAACCTTGATCATAAATATTAGTCTTATAGTTATTCAACCAACCAGATGTAGAAGTACCCATTGACAATGCAAAGTATCTATTTGCATCGGTTACTTCAAGTCCATCAATATTAGCTGAACCTGTTGCAACTGTTGGAATTTGAGTCTTATCAACAAGATAAGCATCCCATTTTTGACCTATAAATGTCGTAGTATCAACATCAAGAATGTTAACTGTAGCATCATGCCAATCAACCATTCTTCCGCCAACTTCTTGTTTTAATTCCTCTAAATCGATTGTTTGAACGTGTGCACCTTCAACAGTAGATTTAGTAGCTTGTAAAGATACCTTAATTTCCAAAGGTTCTTTACCTAAAATCCATTTATAGTAGTTAACACCAAGAGGTGTAACATCTACAAATTTAACAGCTAATTTAGTATCATCTTCATCGTCTTTATAATGTGAATAGAAACCATGATTCTTAATTTGATATGTTGGATCTTCTTTATAATCATCTTTACCATAAACGAATGTATAAGCACGATCACCTAATCCAGAAACATTAGAAATATTATCTCCATCTCCTAATGTTGGATCATACATACCATAATTATAAGAATTACCTGTTTTATTATACATACCTAAATATGTCATACCGTGAACAGAACCAGCAGATGTTGTTTCAGCTTCATAAACAGGAGCTGGAGTTTCTGAAACAGCAAATATTATATTTGTATACATAAATAATTCATTATTAGAATTGTGTAATGTACCATCATCATCTCTTACTTGAACTGTGAAATTACCACTATTATAAGTAGCTGTATTTCCACTACCCATTGTTCCACTATTATATTCATGTAGTGAAGAAGCACCTTGAGCCATATGTAAAGTTGAACCCGTACCACTTGTTCCACTACTACCTAATAAGTAGAAATGTTCAATTCTTATCAAACCATATAGGTATTTAGTAGGTAACGCTCTATCTCGCTCACCTTTCAACTCAACTACTGAATCAGTTAAATAAACATATTTAGATCTTTGAATAGAATTTAAAGATTTAATATTTGCTTTAGTTCCATAATCATTAACAAAAATATATGAATTTCCTGAAGTAGATGAGTTATTACCTGAACCATAAAGTGATCCAGCAACATTAATATTTGTCTTATTATATTTTGAAGCTGCTAAGTAAACATATGAATTACCATGAACACCTTCATAACCATCATTATATTGTGTACTTTCAGAAGCATTTGTTTCAGATCCACCGAATAAGCTTCCTCCACCTTGTGATCCACCAATAGTGATTGTTGCATTATTACCAAATACAGCATTACCACCAAGTTGATTGTAAGCAACATCACCTACATAAACATGTGTATCACCAAATACGAATGAAGCATTACTTGAACCGTATACATTATGTCTTACAGTTCCTCTGGCAATATATACATTTGTTTCACCTGGATTAGTACCAGTACCATAAGCACCACCAATTTCGGTAGCATCACCAACAAATGATTTATTTCCACCACCATAAACATTTTCAACATTACCATTATACATATTAACAGTAGTAGAATTAATTACTTTAGCTTCGTTACCTCCACCAAAGACATCTTCTAAATGTGCAGTATCTTTAATATTAACAACAGTATCAACCGCTAAACCACCGGCGTTATTACCACCATAAACATCATCAATTGCTCTAGCACCTTTTGAATAACATGGATTTACAACTATTCCAGTTGCAGCAGTTGTACTAGTACATGCAATAACATTATCTTGAATGTTTACTTCAGTTGCAGTAACTCTTCCTTCGATATTAGATCCACCGAAAACGTAAGGTGAAGTTCCACCATAAACAAACACTTGAGTAGAATCAGTATATGTTGGAGTATCTCCTTGTTGAACAACATTGTTGTCGCCACCAAAGATTTTATCCATTATTCCAGCATAAACATAAACATGTGTATTACCAGTGTTAACTTGATTTCCACCACCATAAACACCGGTTATAGATCCACCGCCAATATATACATTACTATCATTAGTTTTTCCTCCGGCATTATTACCACCGAAGACATTACCTATTGTTCCGTTACTAATATAAACATAACTTTCATCAACAGTTCCACTATTATTAGAACCACCATAAACACCTTCAGTAATGTTACCATTAGCTACTAAGACTCTTGATTCGTCACTTACGTTAGCTCTCATTCCTCCACCGAAGACATTTTTAATTGTTCCACCATTAATAGTTACATTCGTTGTAGTTGTAGCAGCTTGATATCCACTACCATAAACATTTTCTGAAATAGTAGCATTATTAAATATAACTTTTGAAGTAGTAACACTACCTCCTAAATTATTACCACCAAATACATTAGAAACAGTACCACTATCAATAACAACATTTGTTGTTGTAACAGCACCACTTTCGTTAGAACCACCGAATACATTACCGCCATTAGTAGTTCCACCTACATGAGTTCCTGCTAGGTGAATATTAGTTGTTGTATGACCAACTTTATTTCCACCACCATAAGCATTCATTTTAACTGTTCCACCAACTAATTCAACTTGTGTTGGATATGCACCTGTACCTGAAGAATTATTACCACCAAATACGTTTCGTACCTCAGCAGTACCACTTATAGTTACAGTTGATTGACCATTAGTATATGGATAATTAATATTAGTTCCTGTAGCACCCATACCACATCCATAAACATCATTGATAGTTCCAGCACTGACATTAACTTTAGTTGTAAATGAAGACTGTGTTCCAGCACCATTACCATTAACACGACCTAAAGCACTACCACCATAGACATCTCTAGCATTAGTACCCTTAGCATTAACAACAACATTACCCATAACAACGTTAGTACCATTAGTATTTGCAGTACCTTTACCACCACCAAAGATATCTTCGGAAACAGTACCACCACTCATCTCTAGAGTAGTATTACCTTGGATAGTACCACTAATATTAGAACCACCATAAACAGAATGAGATACAGCTCCACCACTCATATTTATAGTTATATTATGTCTTAAAGAAGGAGCTTGTGGTGTACAAGTAGCAGGATTAACTACTTCATAATCAGCATCATAATAAGTAATTCCACTTTCGAATTCATCTCCCCTTCCAACACGAGTAAACGTTGGACATCCGGAGCCATTATAACATCTTGCACTACCATTACCTGTACTAGTAATAGAGTATCCATCATAATAATAAGTTCTTCTTGGAACATAATTCCAATAACCAATTACTGTACCAGTAGCAATATAATAGTAATCATGGTTAATACATACAGTACCATTACAATTACAACTACCTCCAGCTTGTCCAGCAGTACCTGCACCATTTTGGTTAGCACCACCATAGACATTTCCTAAAATGCTTCCTTTTAATATATCAACAACGGTAGTAGTTGCACCTTGAACTTGCGAACCAACCGCACCAAAGTTACCACCACCATAAGCGTCTCCTTTAATAGTTCCACCATTAATTACAACATGTGAATTACTTACAGCACCAGCATTGGCGCCATTACGTCCGTTTCCTGCACCAAATACATTTCCTGTAGTCGAAGCAAATACAATAGAATTATTATTATAAGTAACATCAGAAGTAGCACCAATATATGCTGTTCCTCCAATATAAACTAAACTATTATAACTACCAATACCTTCACCTTCGTCGTAAGCATTTGATCCACCAAAAACATTAAATAAGATATTTCCACCAGTAACAGCAATTACTCTATTACCTACTGTAGTATAACGTCTAGCACCACCAAAGATTGTTCCAACTGTACCACCATTAACATGAATAGCAACAGCATTTGCAGTTGTCGAAGTATCAAAACTTGCTCCACCTTGGACAGTCTTAACATATCCACCATCCATCTCAAAATAAGATAAACCTTTGGTATCACCAGAAGTACCTGAGTTAGATATCAAATAGAAACCAGCTTCATTACTAGTATCAAATTGATTTCCAGCTGTACATCCAACACAACCACTCTTCATATATACTCGAATATATGGTTTATTTGCAGCTGAAGCAGTTTTAGAACCAGTAGCGGTAGTATAAACTCTGTGTCGAACATTAAACAAATTGTTTCTTCCACCATTTACTCCACTAATATTGTTTCCATATACCCTATCATAATCAGATCCATAAGTTGCTATAGCATCGCTAACTCTTTCAGAATAAGTTGAATAAATGTCATTATAATATCCAGTTTCAACATTCAAATGATATCTTCTCACAGTTGTAGAAGTACTACTAGTAGAAGAACCACCATATACAGTATTAATTGAATAAGTACCATAAGTTTGAATATCACGACCAAATTTTACGTTATTATAATTGCCATAGAAAGTAGAACCACTTAAAGAAACATGTTCTAATACCATATCATTTCCAGCAGTAGCATTACCAGATAAACGACGGATTGTTCCCGTACCAAAAGGAGAACTACTAATTGTAACTGGATTAGAAGTCATTACATTTGCTAAAGTAACAGGGTTATTGTTTGTACCTGCATTTATTACAACTATGTTAATATCTCTTGTTACCAAATATTTATAATTTGAGTAATAAGAAGTTGCTTGTTTGTTAATTTCGCAAGCCATTTGATTATCATCTGAATCAGTACAATTATCAAAGATTCTATCTCCTTCAACAGGAGTATTACCCTCTACAAAAGTATTAAATTGAGAAGTATCAGCAGCTTGATATAAATCACCTGCATATGCATCAGTACTTTGAATTAACTTATATGCACTTGAATTACAACTACCACCATTACTACATTCAACACCAGTAATTGTATAATATCCATCTCTATTTCCATAATTACCATTTAATAAATAATATAAAGAAGTAAATTTTTCAAAAGGTAAAACAGATTTTGTTCCTATAGATTGCTCTTTTGCATCCCATTCATAATGAATGTTAACATTAAAGTCTTGTGTATTTTCACTTCTAACTGCTACTCTATAATTATTTCCACCAGTATTAATATAATACGTTGTATCTGGATCATAAGTATATGAACGTTGATAATTATTATTTCTATAAATATAGTAAGCAATTCCATTTTTAAAAGAATAATCAACGTGTCTTGTATATTCACGATAATGAGCCATAACAGTTTCATTATTTACATTAACACTCTGCATTGTTACAGCAGAAGTATTACCACCAACATTAGGACTAGTAGTCGTAACATTATAAACATTAGCAGGAACCCAGAAAGCATTTAAATAAAGTTGAATTCCACTAGAATAAGAAACACTACTTAAATCTATAGTAATATATCTTTGATAATAAACTTCATCATAAGAAAGAGTAGCATGACTACAAATGCCATTACTATTCTTGTCACTATCACAAACCCATCCATTAAATCCATAATTAGTTGGTCTATTAGTAAAAGGATTATCTATTAAAGGAATAACAAGATTATTTCCTTCTTTAACAAAATATTTATAATAAACTAATTTAGATTCTGTTTCTGTTGCTGATATTCTTCCAATTAATGAAGTATTATTAATATCCGTACCATCATAAGTAATCTCAACAGGAATTAAATTAGAATCATTGTATGTATTTGTACTAACTCCACTAGGTATTTGGCTAGCACTAGTTATTTCTGTAAAATTCAAGCCAGTATAATAATTATAATCTTTTTCTAAATCATTAACATAAACAGTTCCATTGCTTATACCACTATTCCCACTGTTTTGTTGAGTATATCCATAACTTATAGCATAATATCTAATAATTGAAGTCATAGAGATTAAGAAAATTAGCATAGTTGTTGACCAGAAGATAATTTTCTTACGGCCGATTTTTCTAAGTTTGTATTTTAGCATCTCTGATCACTTCCTTTTCGCTCCACTCTATCATTATTAATGATATCATAAAAGACAAAAAAAAGGAACAGTTTTATATGTTCCTAATGAAGAAATTATTATTAAAATCTACTAATATTTTTGAGTTATCTTTAATCTTTCCTTCTATTAAATCCATTGCTATTAATGTTTCAATATTATCGGATAGATATCTCTTAATTGGACGAGCACCAAAAGCTTCATCATAAGCTTCATTAATTATATGCTCTTTTGCAGCATCACTAAGTTCAATAACAATACTTCTACTCTTCAATCTATTATTAATTTCTAATACTAATTTATCTAATATCTTATAAACAACATCCTTATTTAAACTATTGAAATATAATATTTCATCAATTCTATTTAAGAACTCTGGTTTAAAAGTACTATGTAACTCTTTATTGATTAATTCAAACTTATTAGGATTATTCTCTAAAATATATTCACTACCTAAATTACTAGTCATAATAATAATTGTATTTTTAAAATCAACTGTTCTTCCTTGAGAATCAGTAATTCTACCATCATCAAGTATTTGAAGTAATATATTAAATACATCTGGATGTGCTTTTTCAATTTCATCAAATAAGACAATACTATAAGGATTACGTCTTACTGCTTCAGTAAGTTGTCCTCCTTCTTCATATCCAACATATCCAGGAGCAGCACCAATTAAACGAGAAACATTAAACGCTTCCATATACTCTGACATATCAATACGAATCATATGTCTTTCATCATCAAATAATTCATATGCCAATGTCTTAGCAACTTCTGTCTTACCTACACCAGTAGGTCCTAAGAATAAGAATGAACCGATTGGTCTATTAGGATCTTTAATACCAGCTCTACTACGTATAATAGCATTACTTACTTTCTTTAAGACTTCATCTTGACCAATTACTCTCTTACCCATATTTTCTTCTAGTTTTAGAAGTTTTTCTTTTTCTCCTTCAACTAATTTAGAAACTGGTACATTAGTCCATTTACTAATAACTTGAGCTATATCTTCTTCAGACACAGTATCACTAATCATTTTATTAGTATTATTCTTACGAAGTTCTTCTAACTCTTGTTCAAGTTTAGGAATATCTCCATGACGTAATCTTGCAGCTGTATCCAAATCATATTCGTTTTCAGCAACACTCAAACGATATTTATATGTTTCTAATAACTTTTTCTTTTCTCCAATCAATTGATTAGCTTCCTTTTCCTTTTGGAAGTCTTCTTTTAGTTTAGTTTCTTTTAATTTTAAATCGTATAACTCTTTATCTAATTCTTCTAAACGCTTCTTACTAGAATCATCCTTTTCTTTCTTTAAAGATTGTCTTTCTATTTCTAAAAGCATTATTTTACGAGTTAATTTATCTAAACTTACTGGTACACTATCCATTTCAACCTTAATAGTTGCACAAGCTTCATCAATTAAATCAATAGCTTTATCTGGTAAATAACGATCAGTAATATATCTATCACTAAGCGTAGCAGCAGCTATAATCGCTCTATCTTTAATATTAACTCCATGATGTACTTCAAATCTTTCTTTTAAACCACGTAAGATAGCAATTGTATCTTCTACACTAGGTGCTTTAACGATAATCTTTTGAAATCTTCTTTCTAGTGCTCCATCTTTTTCAATATATTTTCTATATTCATTTAAAGTAGT
>JAEEGL014911552.1_pt1 | contig 16672 bp, 14 predicted proteins | sample 9134231 | NCBI WGS metagenome assembly JAEEGL01 (sample SAMN16246548, study PRJNA631951) | gut metagenome | biome: gut microbiome; feature: rumen; material: fiber-attached | host: Bos | place: Iran: Karaj | collected 2018-10 | reverse complement strand
TGGTTCCTGAGATCATGATCCCGCTTGTCGGCGAAGTAAAAGAGCTGAAGTATGTCAAGGATGTCGTTGTCAAGACTGCTGATGCTGTAATTGCTGAACTTGGCGCAGACCTCAAGTACATTGTCGGTACTATGATCGAGATCCCGAGAGCAGCTCTGACTGCTGACGCTATCGCTAAGGAAGCTGCGTTCTTCTCCTTCGGTACCAATGACCTGACCCAGATGACTTTCGGCTTCAGCCGTGACGATGCAGGCAAGTTCCTCGGCGCATACTATGACAAGAAGATCTATGAGAACGATCCGTTTGCAAAGATCGACCAGATCGGCGTAGGCAAGCTTGTCAAGATGGCATGCGAGCTTGGCCGTGCGGCTAATCCGGATCTGCACCTCGGCGTCTGCGGCGAGCATGGCGGAGATCCGTCCTCTGTTGATTTCTTCCACAGAGTCGGTCTTGACTATGTATCCTGCAGCCCGTTCCGTGTTCCGATCGCTCGTCTTGCAGCAGCGCAGGCAGCAATCGCAAATCCGAGAAAGTAAGATACAAATATTTCAGGGACCGGGTCATCCTCAGGGATCTCCCGGTCCTGTTTTCTTAATGAACGATCCGGATTTTTCGAAAATTTTTTCAGAAGAGATATTGCTTTTTTGGCGTAAGCAGTGTAACTTCAATATAAACATGGGGTTATGGCGCAGTTGGGAGCGCGCCTGCATGGCATGCAGGAGGTCGCGAGTTCAAGTCTCGTTAACTCCATTTCAATGACTTCTTTCGTCCCAGGACGCCGGAAGTCATTTTTCAATAGCGGAGGAAAACAGATGAAAAGACAGATTGAGATCGATCAGAATATCAGGAAAGTGTATCCGGAGATCCGTCTTGGATGCCTTTTTTTTGAGGCAGAGGTGAAAGAGCCTGATGAAGCTTTCTGGAACTATCTGGATCAGGAAGTGCTCCCGGGGATCCGCGCCGGCCTGGAAGGCAGAGAATGGGGAGAGATACCGGGCGTAAAGGGAAGCCGCGCGGCGTATAAAGCTTTCGGCAGAAATCCCGGCAGATACCGCGTATCTTCCGAAGCGCTTCTGAGACGGGTAAAACGGGGGGACGAGCTTTATCATATCAATTCCGTCGTGGACGTGAACAACCTGATTTCCGTCAGGAGCGGACTATCGGCCGGTTCTTATGACCTGGACTGCATAAACGGCACGGTCACGTTCCGCAGGGCGCTGGAGGGAGAAGGGTATACGGGGATCGGCAAGGATTTCCTGGATATGGAGAATATGCTTGTCCTGGCCGATGAGGAAGGAATCTTCGGTTCCTCCATGTCCGACTCCACCAGGGCAATGGTAACGGCGGCGTCACGGAATATCATGACAGTCATTTACTGTTTTGAAAACACGGTCGACCTGGAAGCTTTGCTGGAAGAGGCTGCAGCCGCATTTGAAAAGTATGCCGGGGCAAAGGAAACGGAAATCCTGATCATCTGACAAAGCTGATATAGCTGATTCCTGTCAGGTACAGGAGCAGCGCAAGGACAGAGTGATTGCGGAAACACAGTTCAAACGGAGACTGGTCCAGCTTATTGGAAAGTGTCAGAATGAGCCCGGAAAACGGGGAGATCATATAAGACAGGCAGCAGCCGAGGCTTAAAGCCAGGCTGAGCTGCAGGGCGGTCTCAGGCAGTCCCATCCCGGACAGTATCTGGCCGAGTATGACTGCGGAAATGAACGGATGGATGCCGACAAGTGCCAGCAGGATAACCGCAAGAGGCAGGAACCAGATCACGATCGATCCGAGCAGGGGCTTGTACTGGCTGAGGAAGAGAAGAAGCTGATTTTCGACTCCCGAATAGGAAACAGCGGCTGAGAAGAGACCCATCGCAAGAAAAAAAGTATACATATCCGCATTTTTTGGAAGCATGCGGTTCCACCAGAGTTCCGGAACGATTTTCAGGAACTCTTTTTTTGTGAGCAGGATCAGCCAGACGATGGAAATGACAAGTGTTGCCAGCACCATCCGGCCCGTCGCGTGGCTGAAGCGGGTCCGGTCCAGAAGAAAGATCCCGATGACAATCAGGACCATAACCAGTATTAATTCCAGGATCTGCCGGAAGGAACGTGATTGAACAGGATCTTTGGCAGATACCGCCGGCAGTGCTTCGGAAGAACCGGAAGGGGCCGTGTCGCTGAATATGATCCGCCGGTAGACAAAGATGCCGTAAAGGCACCCTGCAAGAAGTTCAATGATGCCGAGCAGAAATGCGGCGGGGAAATATTCGCTCCAGGAAAGGCCGAATGACTGCAGGCTGATCAGTACCGTAACGGCGCCCGGGGCCCACAGGAACAGGGAACTGTAGCCGGTGGAGACCGCTTTGGACGCAAAGGAGCCGCCTTTGCTGATCCTCGCGTTGACAACCGGCAGGATCGTGGCAAGAAGGACCACCACGGACCCGAGATTCATAATTCCCGCCAGCAGGAACTCGAGCATGGCGATCATCGTATAAAGGGAGCCGGCCCGCCGTATGCGCCGGTTCAGAAAAACATCGGCAGCGGTTTCATAGTGGCCGGCTTCGATCGCGATGGAAAGCGGCTGGATGGCGATCAGGATGATGACGGATTTCAGCATGGAATTGAATCCGTAAACCCATTGGGAAAAAGGAGCCTTAGTCAAAAGGAGGACAAGAATGCCGATGATGCTGAAAATCCAGGCAGGGATACGGAAGGTCTTTCCCATGAAAAGGATGTTGGACAGAAAAATGACCGAAGCGGCAAGGGCGCAGGGAACAGAAAGCGGGTCTCCGGAAAAAATCCCGCAGAGATAAATCAGAAGCAAAGCGGCAATTGCGCAGTTGGAAATAGTCGTGTGAAGTTTCATTTTCTGGTCCTGCTGCTGTCTTTCTCCGCTGTGGAGAATAAAAAATGCCGTATCACAGGAGGAGGAACAACACCTGGGATACGGCGGTTATCAATTCAGCGCATAAAGGGGGACAATATGCATTGGATCCGGGTATACCTCCGCATACAGAGCGGATGATTTTAGTTTCCTGCAGCTTTATAGGCAGCGATCTCTTCCGGGCTCATGCCGAGCAGGCTTCCCAGCACTTCGTCGGTGTCCTGGCCGACTTTTGCAGCGGGAGCGGTAAATTCGAATTCTTCCCCGGAGATATTGATCGGGAATCCCGAGAAGGAAACGGGACCGAAGCCCGGCACTTCCATCATGACGGTAGCATTTCTGGAATGTGAAGCGGGATCTTTCAGGACATCATTGAGGTCCTTGATCTTGCCGCCGGTTACGCCGATTTTGTCAAAAATCTCATCCCATTCATCACCGGTCTTTGTCTTCATCAGTTCTTCGACATGTTCATTGATCAGGTCAAAGTACTCAGGCTTCAGACGGGTGTCGTGATCCGCGAACTTCGGATCGTGCAGGAACGGGTCATCGGTTACGGTAAGCAGCCTCTGGTAGAGTCCGTCGCCGCCGGCCAGGCAGATGACATAACCGTCTTTGGAATGATAGCGTCCTGCGGGGCAGTCGTAAGCATTCTTCAGGCTGGATCTGGAGATCTCACCGGTCTTGTCCGCATAGGGCAGGAGCTGGTTCATGACGAACAGCGCGCTGTCATACATGGCGGTGTCAATATAGGAGCCTTCCCCGGTCGTTTCACGCTTATGCAGAGCTGAAAGGACACCCACAGTCGTCCACATGCCGGCAAGGATATCGATGAACCAGATGCCGCCCGTGATCTTCGGGCCGTCCGTATCGGAACGGTTGATGTCCATAATGCCTGACTGCGCGGAAATCATCGAGTCAAATCCGGGACGGTTCTGATAAGGGCTCCCCGCGCCGTATCCGCTGATGGATCCCATGATGATCCTGGGGTTGATCTGATGGACCGTTTCCCATCCGAAGCCCATCTTCTCCATCGTGCCCGGGCGGAAGTTTTCAAGGATCACATCTGATTTTTCGATCAGGTCATGGAGGACTTTCTTGCCCTCGTCGGTACGGAAATTGATGGAAACGCTTTTCTTATTGCGGTTGTTGGACCAGAAATACATGCTCTGTTCGCCCAGGAACTGTCCGCTGTGGCGGGTATCGTCTCCCCAGCCTGTCTTTTCCAGTTTGATGACTTCGGCGCCCAGATCTCCCAGTGTCTGCGCGCAGATCGGACAGGATACATGTCTGCCGAGATCCAGCACCCTGATTCCGGATAACGGTCCTTTATTTGCACTCATGTCGGTTCCTCCTTGGAAACTGTAGATATTATTGATCTTAATTCCAGATCGTTATTCTTATACTAAATCGCATGATTTAAAATTTCCAATTTAGAATTTCACTTAATTTATGCATGAAACGCATAAGACTACTGCAGGAGTTTCAGAAAGGCACTGACTGCCGGAGAAACCGGGCGGGTTTGATTAAGCGCAAAACCGATGTCACGAAACGCGTTTTTGATCGGAATCACTGAGACATGTTTAAGCGGATAGTCCTTCAGGATCAGTTCAGGCAGGATCGTAACTCCGAAACCGCAGGAAACCATAGCCAGCGCCGCAAAGTCGTCATCCATTTCAAAACGGGTCATTGGTTTGATCCCCGCCTCCCGGAACAGTTTGCCAAGATGGTATTTTGTGCCTTCGGCAGGAACAATGAAAGGAAATGAGGCCAATTCGCGGATCTCAATTTCTTCCTTTCCGCTTAAAGATTCCGTGTCGGGAACGATGGCCATCATGCGGTCATGGGCAAGGGGATGGACTTTGAATTCCGGAAGGGAAGGCACCGGCACAAAGGCGGCGTCGACAGCATTTTCCAGGAGCCACGCTTCAACGGTTGCATAAGTGCCGCAGAGAATCTGCAGATCGATGCCGGGATATTGTTTGCTGAAATTTCGAAGCAGCGGAGGGAGCAGGTGCACGGCTGCGGAGCTGAAGGTGCCGATCCTGAGAGAACCTGCGCTCAGTCCGTGCAGCTTGGCGGAAGTGAAAGAGATTGCATTTTCGGTTTCGATCATATTCCTGAAATACGGGAGGAGACTTTCGCCTTCAGGGGTCAGCCTGATTCCGCTTTTGCCGCGGATCAGCAGCGAAAGATCCAATTCTTCTTCAAGCGAAGCAATCAGATGACTGATTCCGGACTGGGTATATCCCAGTTTCTCGGCCGCACGTGTAAAACTGCCCGTATCGACAGCTGAAACGAAGGCATGATACTTGCTTTGAACCATGATTTACCTCCGATACATGAAGAAATGTAATAGATAACAGTATGAATTGTACCTTTACTTGTGAATAGATGCAAGCTTAAGATGTGATCAGCCGGTACTTGCCCGAATGGCCGGAAGAAAACAGGCACAGTCATCATACTTCGTGGAGCCGTTTAAGAATGGAGGAGTCATGAATAACTCAGAGAATACCGCAGTATCTCAGGAAATATCGAAGTCTGCAGGAACAACTTTCCGCGGAATGGTGGGACCGGTTCTTTTCCTGGGGGTCTTTATCGCGCTGTTTGCAATGCTCGCAGTTCCGATGGGACTGTCCAACATGCTCAACACAGTCATGAATACGGCATATCGTCTTCTGATCGATACCTGCTTTTACCTGATGGCAATCGCGGTTCTGATGGGCGCGCTGTCCGCGCTCTTTTCCGAATTTGGCGTTGTGGACCTGCTGAACCTGATCCTGTCGCCTCTGATGAAACCGATCTACGGACTGCCGGGTGCCGCCGCGCTTGGCGTCGTCAGTACCTATCTTTCAGATAATCCGGCTATTCTGACTCTTGCGAACGATCCGAAATACCGCAGCTGTTATAAACCTTACCAGATCCCGGCCCTGACAAATATCGGGACCTCGTTTGGAATGGGCCTGATCGTGACGACCTTTGTTCTGAGTCTGAATACCGCGATCGGACCAAATACAGTGAAGTCGGTTCTTTGCGGGAATCTGGGGGCAGTCGCGGGAAGTATTGTAAGCACCAGGCTGATGCTGCGCTATACAAAGAAGGAAATCGGACATCTGGAGAGTGAAACCTTCAGTATCCGTAATGGAAAAAAAGATGAAAAAGCCAAGAGTACCAATTCCCCAACGCTCCGTTTCCTGGATGCAGTCATGGCAGGCGGACGGGAAGGCGTCGATCTCGGGCTGGCAATTATCCCGGGCGTGGTCGTGATCTGTACGATTGTAATGATGCTGACTTACGGCGCTTCTCCGGACGGCAGCTATACCGGCGCGGCGTATGAAGGAATCGCGCTCCTGCCGCGGATCGGAGACATGATCAGCTTTCTTCTGAAGCCTTTGTTCGGATTCAGTTCCGCCAGCAATATCGCGGTTCCAATCACTGCGCTTGGTTCCGCGGGAGCAGCATTGGGCCTGATCCCTTCCCTTCTGGAGAACGGAATGGCAAATGCGAATGACATTGCGGTTTTTGGCGCGATCTGCATGTGCTGGAGCGGTTTCCTGAGCACCCATGTATCCATGATGGATGTGCTGAATTACAGAAGATTTACCGGAAAAGCGATTCTTTATCATACGATCGGAGGGTTGTTTGCAGGAGTTGCCGCGCACTGGCTGTTTGTACTTCTTACACTTTAAAGATAAAACAATAAGAATGGCAGGGAGGACCGGATCTGATATTCCGGCATGTCCCTGCCTTTTTTTGTACTGTATGATCTGTTTTTCTCAATGAGCGGGAGAGCCTCTCAGGATCCGCTTATTCCACTGTTCAAACCAGTAATCATTCAATTCGCCTGCAATGGTGATTTTTTTCTCATCCATCGAAAAATCCAGACCCGGAAAATCCGCGCAAAGTTCCTGCGCGGTGACATAGGAATGTGTATCAAATAATTGGGAACCGCTTAACGGAACAACAAATTCAATCTTATGCATTACTTCTTCTGACATTTTCATACCTCCGCTTGATGTTTTATGCAAATGCTCAAATCTGAATCAGGTACAATTCATTATGGCTCATACTTATATCATATTTTATGAAACAATGCTACTATAAAATTCAAAATCGCCTTTTCAGAGGACGTTATATCACTGCCTGCCTCAAACTGTTGTATAAAATAGCTAAAATATGAGAGTAAAATACAGATAAATTGTGCAATTATAGCTTTTTTGCATCAATAGATTTGATATTGATATTTCACAAATCACAGAATCCTCTTTATCATGAAATCATAAGATTTCCTGATGTCTTACATGAAAAAATGTACAGACATTCATATCTTTAAGTGAATATCCAAACTGATTTCATACATTTTAAGGAGGAAAAAAATGGGAAACGTCAATGAAGAAGGTCCTGTTATTTTAACAGAAAAGAAAGGCTATATCGGTTATATCATTCTGAACAGACCGAGAAAGCTCAACGCGATCAACTGGCAGATCTACCGCGAGATGATCCCGGCAGTTGACAAGATGCAGGACGATCCGGATGTTAAGGTCGTTGTACTGAAGGGTGCAGGCAAATGCTTCTCCGCCGGGTTTGATCTTTCCGAGCCGACTTTTGATGATCATGAAGCAAACAGACGTATGTACGAGAGAGTCGCGCACGAAGCACGTATGAGAATCTGGAAGTGCACGAAGCCGACGATCGCACAGATCCACAAATATTGCCTGGGCGGCGCGCATGAGACCATGATGGCATGTGACCTTGCAGTATGCTCTGATGATACGACTTTCGGCATTCCCGAGATCAAGTTCGGACAGGGCTCCTGCTTCCCGCTGCTTCCTTACTCCATGACTCTTCGCAAGGCGCGTGAACTTATCCTTACCGGTGAGAACTATGACGCAGCTACCGCGCTCCAGTACGGTGTAGTAAACTACAGTGTTCCGATGGATCAGCTGGATGCATGCGTGATGGAACTTGCCCGCAAGCTTGCCCTGATCCCGGAGCCGGCACTGAAGATCCAGAAGCGCTGCATCAACCGCGCAGTCGAGAATATGGGCTTCGGCTATCAGGTAGAGCAGTGGCTGGATGATCTGTGCTACGGCATTCTCTGGCACAATGACGAAGTCGACGCATTCTATGCAAAGATCGCAGAGGTCGGCATGAAGGATGCTACGATCTGGCACAACCAGCAGCTGGAAGCAAAGCTGAAAGCAGACGAAGAAAAACTTGCAGGTAAATAATTCCGAATCTAAAAGGAGACGAGATGGAAAAGAAAAAACTGATCCCGAAAGCCATAACCTTTGATGTTTACGGCACCCTGATCGACTGGGAAGGAGAGATCCGCGATTTCTTCGCAAAGTTCCTTGATAAAAAGGGCATCACCAATATCACCCCGTATCAGGCACAGCAGCAGTGGGAACTTCTGCAGTTTGATTACATCAAGACCTATAAGCCGTACCGCAAGGTTTTGGCAGACAGCTTCAAAATGACCTGTGACTATTACGGATTTGCATTTGACGAGCAGGATCCGATCGATTTCGCAGAGTCCATGGCACACTGGAGAGCATTCCCGGATACTGTGGAAGCTATGAAGAAGATCCGCAGATATACCAAGACCTGTATGCTGACCAATACTGATAAAGATATCGCAAAGGCGACTCTGAGCAATGCAGGCATCGAAGTCGACATGATCGTTACGGCAGAGGATGCAGGATGCTATAAGCCGCAGCATGGCGGGTTCCTGCTGAGCCAGAAGCTTCTCGGCCTTACCGCAGACCAGATGATGCATGCAGGATTTGGTTTCAAATATGATGTCATTCCGGGCAATATGCTTGGTTATACCACGATCTGGGTCAACCGTCAGGGTATCGTCAGACCGATCGAAGGAGTGACGGGCGAAGAACTGCAGTACTGCAGAGAAGACATCATGACCGGCGATCTGATTACTCTTGCATATATGCTTCAGGGTATGCACCAGACGGATATAGAGAACGGTTTTACTGACTAATCATCAGAATCAGACGATACAGATCCGGTTTCATGCCAACAAGCGTGAAATCGGATTTTGTGCAAATAAGAAGGTTATTTTTTTGACAAGTAATTTTTGGACAAAATAATTTTCAGGCAAACTATTTTGAAAAGGAGGAAAACATGAAAAAGTTCATTGCAGTCAGCTTATCTGTTACGATGCTCGCGCTTACGCTTGCCGGCTGTTCCGGCGGCGGTTCCACAGCTGCAACTACCGCGGCTCCGGCTGAGACTCAGGCAGCTTCCGGAGGATCCGGATCAGAAGCGCCGACAGGCGGGATCACTTCCGCAAAGGATTCGATGGTCGTTGTAGTAAAGGACGATATCGGAACTTTTGACCCGCATGACAACAACAACTTTGCACCGAGCCAGATCCGCCGTCAGATCTGGGAGACGCTTTTTGTACGTGATGAAGCCGGCGAGCTTCAGCCCTGGCTCTGCGAAAGCTATGAGTACGAGGATGACGAGACCATCATCATGCATATCCGTAAGGGTGTCAAGTTCCATAACGGGGATGAACTCAAGGCAAGCGATGTTCTGTTCTCCTTCAAGAGAGCGCAGGATGACAATACGACCGGCGCGCTGCAGGTCAACCGTATGGTATTCGATAAATGTGAAGTCATCGACGACTATACACTCAAGATCGTAACAGACGGACCGTATGCAATGCAGCTTCCGATGCTTGAGAACCCGCTGATCGTTATCATTTCCGAAAGAGCTTACAATGAATCAGGCGGAGACTTCTCCAAGGCTCCGATCGGTACCGGACCGTATAAGTTCGTTTCCTACGCAGCAGGCGACAACATCGTTCTCGAGGCAAATCCGGATTACTGGATCCCGGGACAGCCGTATGTCAAGAACCTGACCTTCCGCGTCATTACAGATGCTTCCAGCCGTGCGATCGAAGCTGAATCCGGCGGCGCTGATATCGTATATGATATTTCCGCAAATGACGTTGAGCGTGTAAAATCCAATCCGAATGTCAACCTTCTTGCGGCAGCCGGATATAATACATCCTACATGCTGATGAATCAGAACCATGCTCCGCTCGATGACATCCGTGTTCGTCAGGCGATCTGCCTCGGCATGAATGTTCCGCAGGCAATCGACATTGCATATGGCTCCTTCGGACAGGTCGCAAGCGGTATCGTATCTCCTGGCGTTGAGGGAAGAAAAGATGATCTTGTTATGCCGACACAGGATATTGAAAAGGCTAAGCAGCTTCTGGCAGAGGCAGGTTATGCAGACGGCCTTACCCTCGAGATCATCTGCGAGAACTCCAACCAGCAGAGAATGGACTTCTGTGAGGCTGCACAGGCACAGCTGAAGGAAATCGGCATTGAACTGGTTCCGAAGTTCCTCGACAGCAATGACTGGGTACAGACCACCGTTAACGGCGGCACAGACATTTCCGTATACGGAACCACTGCATCCACCGGTGAAGCAGGACGTATCCTGATGAGATTTGCTGACGGCACATCCGAGTTCGGCGCTATCAACTGGAAGGGTCCGGAGGCCGACGCATACCGCGAGCTGATCAACAAGGCGCTTGCGACCATTGATTCCACCGAGCGCAATAAGATGTACGATGAGTGCCAGCAGATGATCATGGATAACTTTGTAGCGCTTCCGATCTGGCACAAAGAAATCAATGCGGCTCTGCAGAAGGACGTCAAGGGCTTCTACCTGATGCCGACCTATGAGTGTCACTATCTTCAGTATGTATATTTCTAAGCAGGGCATTCCCGACCGGCTTATGAATCATTAGAGAGGCTTTAGACCTCAGCATCATCAGATGAATGAAATGAGCCTGTGCTGTCCTTGCAGCATGGGCTCATTGCTCCTAAACCTGAAGGAGAACAGTTTATGGCAAAATATATATCCAAACGAATCCTGCTGATGATCCCTGTACTCCTCGGGATCACAGTGATCGTCTTTACACTCATGTATTTCACGCCGGGCGATCCGACACTTTCGATTCTGGGTGAGAATGTCACTCCGGAAGCACAGGCGGCCCTGCGCGAGCAGATGGGACTGAATGACCCGTATATCGTAAGGCTGGGCAGATACATTTTCGGCTTGCTGCACGGTGATTTCGGCATGTCCTACAAATCCAAGCGTCCGGTTATTACCGAGATTCTTTCGAGATATCCCACGACGCTGAAGCTTACCTTCGGAAGCATCGCGATCGGAACGATTGTCGGCGTTATATTCGGTATTATTTCGGCGGTCAGACAGTATTCCCTGCTGGACAAGATTGCGACCTTCATTTCTCTTTTCGGCGTTTCCGCACCATCCTTCTGGATCGCAATGGTCCTTGTGCTGGTATTTTCCGTAAAGCTGCATCTTCTTCCTGCAACCGGAAGCCACTCGCTATCGAGCTGGATCTTGCCTGTCGTCACCTTGGGGCTTCAATGCGGTGCCTTTATCATGCGTATGACGAGATCGAGCATGCTGGAGGTCATACGTATGGATTACATACGAACGGCAAAGTCCAAGGGTCAGACGGAAATGAATATTATTCTGAACCATGCTTTTCGCAACGCGCTTGTTCCAATCATTACTACGATCGGCATTCAGATCTGCGGTTTCCTGGCTGGATCCGTTCTGGTTGAGAGCGTATTTGCGCTTCCGGGTCTCGGCAAATATGTCGTAGACTCAGTCAATTTTAAAGACTATCCGGCTGTCCAGGGCGTCGTGCTGTTCATAGCTATCAACTGCGTGCTCATCAACCTGATCACAGATATCTGTTATTGCTTCGTAGATCCCCGTATCAAAGCGCAGTACGGTCTGAATAAAAAGAAGAAAAAAGATGATGAGAAGAAGGAGGGATAAGGATCATGGAAGAGCATAAAAAGAAAAGAAAATCCGGTCCGATCCGTGACGTATTCCACCGTCTGAAAAGAAATAAACTGGCAATGCTGGGTCTGGTGATCCTGGTCGTGGTCCTGTTCCTGGCGATCTTCGCCCCGTTTATCGCACCCTATGATTACGCGGAGCAGATCTTCGAGGATAAAATGCAGTGGCCGAACGCGAAGCATCTCTTCGGCACGGACAACTTCGGACGAGACATTTTAAGCCGCATCATGGTCGGCTGCCGATATACCATGATCATCAGCTTCGGCTGCATTACCATTTCCTGTATCGCGGGAACCTTCCTTGGCTGTATAGCAGGATACTATAAGAAGTTTGACAATATCATCATGAGATGTACGGACATCATCATGGGTATACCGACTTTTATGCTGGCGATCAGCATTATTGTCACGCTCGGCGCAGGCATGCGTTCCATGATGATCGCGCTCTGCATCACCCAGACGCCTTCCTTTGTACGTATTGCACGTGCGCAGGTCCTGACCATCAAGGATCAGGAGTTTATCGAGGCAGCAAGGTCGATCGGCGCTGACGACAAACGCATTCTGCTGAAGCACATCCTGCCGAACGCAGTGGCTCCAATCATCGTCCAGTATACACTTGGCGCGGTATTCCTGCTTCTCTGGGCTGCATCCTTAAGCTTCCTCGGAATGGGCGTACAGCCGCCAACACCGGAGTGGGGCCTGATGGTTTCCGCAGGACGTCAGTACCTGTATAGTGAATGGTACATGTCGATCATTCCGGGTCTTGCAATCATTATTACAGCGTATGCCCTGAATCTGCTGGGCGACGGACTCAGAGACGCTCTGGATCCGAAGCTGAAGCATTAACAGGAGGATGACAGATGGCAGATAATTTACTTGAAGTAAAAGACCTGGTTGTTCAGTATATCGTAGACGACGATGTTGTGGAAGCAGTCAACGGCGTCAGCTTTACGCTTGGAAATCAGGAAACGCTGGGCCTGGTCGGTGAGACAGGCGCAGGCAAGACGACAACGGCCTTAAGTGTCATGGGACTGATCGCGCAGCCTCCGGGGAAAATCGTATCGGGCGAGATCCTGTATCATGGCAGGAACCTTCTCAAGATCTCCGAAAAAGAATACCGGAAGATCCGCGGTGATGAGATCACCATGATCTTTCAGGATCCCATGACTTCTCTTAACCCGGTTCTGTCAGTCGGAGACCAGATCTCCGAGGTCATCCGGCTTCATGAGAAGATCTCAAAAGCAGAAGCCGAAAAGAAGGCGTGTGATATGCTGGAAATGGTAGGCATTACCGCAAACCGTTATGATCAGTACCCGCATGAGTTTTCCGGCGGCATGAAACAGAGAATCATGATCGCGATCGCGCTGGCCTGTTCACCGAAGCTGCTGATCGCGGATGAGCCGACGACCGCCCTGGACGTCACGATCCAGGCGCAGGTCCTGGAACTGATGAATAAGCTGAAGGACGATATCGGCACTTCTATGATCCTGATCACGCATGACCTTGGCGTCGTAGCGGAAGTCTGCGATAAAGTTGCAATTGTCTATGCCGGCGAAGTCGTGGAAGCAGGTACCCTGGAACAGGTGTACAACAACATAAAGCATCCGTATACACAGGGACTTTTTGATTCACTTCCGGATCTGGATGTGGAAGCCGACAGACTGAAGACGATCAACGGCATGATGCCGGATCCGTCCAATCTTCCCAAGGGATGCAAATTCCACCCGCGCTGCCAGCACTGTACTGAAAAGTGCACGAAAGAAATTCCGCCCACACGGGATCTTGGAGGCGGACATATCGTTAAGTGCTGGCTGACAGCAGAGGAGGCACAGGCATGAGTAATGAAAATGTTCTTTTGGAAGTAAAGCATTTAAAAAAATATTTTCCGACAAAGTCAGGCATCCTGCATGCAGTGGATGACGTCAGCTTCCAGCTGGAAGCCGGTAAAACACTCGGAGTCGTAGGCGAATCCGGATGCGGAAAATCCACACTGGGACGCACGATCCTGCACCTGCTTCCTGCAACGAGCGGAGAGATCTGGTTCAACGGAGAAGATATTTCGAATCCTTCAAAGGAAAAGTTCCATGAGCTCCGCAGGGATATGCAGATGATCTTTCAGGATCCGTTCTCCTCGATCAATCCGCGTATGACCGTGTCACAGATCATTGGGGAGCCTCTTGAAATCTATAACCTCTGTAAAACAAAGGAAGATTACAACCGGCGTGTCCATGAACTGATGGAGACGGTAGGACTTGCCGACAGACTTGCCAATTCTTATCCGCATGAGCTGGACGGAGGAAGGCGGCAGCGAATCGGCATCGGACGCGCGTTGGCTCTGAATCCGAAATTCATCGTATGCGATGAGCCTGTTTCAGCCCTGGATGTTTCGATCCAGGCCCAGGTCCTGAACCTGATGCAGGATCTTCAGAAGGAACTGCACCTGACCTATATCTTTGTCACGCATGACCTGTCGGTCGTCAAGCACATTTCCGATGATATCCTGGTTATGTATCTCGGCACCATGGTAGAGAAAGCTCCGTCGGATGAATTGTTCAAAAGGCAGTATCACCCCTATACAGAAGCGCTTCTTTCCGCAATACCGAAACCGGTCGTAGGGAAAAAACAGGAAAGGATCGTCCTGAAGGGAGAACTGACCTCCCCGATCGATCCGGCGCCGGCCTGCCGTTTTGCGCCCAGATGCAACTATGCTACTGAAGAATGCTTCCAGGGAGAGCCTGAACTGAAAGAAATGTCTCCGGGCCACTTTGTGGCATGCAAGCATTGTCTCGGATGCGGACAGTAACAAAAGACTGATTTTGGAAAACACTGATTCAGGGAATCCGCGGATCAGTGTTTTTCTGCTGAATGCGGGCTTTCCAGAGAGGCAGGAGGAGAAAAGATGAAGAAGATCAAAAATGCTGAAATACTTTTATCTCAAGGATGCAGGGAATCCAGGCAGATCGTTCTGGATATTCTGGACGAGGTCTGGGACAGGATCGATTCTTACCGGATCATGAAAGATATCCTGAAAGTATCTGACGACGGCGTTCTGAAGATCGGAAAGAAAAGCTGGGATCTGAAGCAGAAGAGGAATCTGTATGTGATCGGAGCCGGAAAGGCTGTCAATGCCATGGCAAAGGCTGCGGATGAGATTCTCGGAAGCTGGATCACGGACGGCATCGTGATCTGCAAGTTCCCGGAGGAGGATTCTTTTGAACATATTAAACTCAGGACGGGGGGACATCCGCTTCCGAATGAAGACGGGTACAGGGCATCTTTGGAGATTTTGGATCTGGTCGCCGGATCCGGTCCGGATGATCTCTTCCTCGGGCTGATGAGCGGAGGATGTTCGTCTCTGATGTCCTGCCCGATGGAAGGCATGACACTGGAAGAAGAAAAACTGACAAGGGATGTCATGCTGAAAAGCGGCGCGAATATTGTGGAAGTCAATTCCGTAGCGAGGCATGTATCACGCGTCAATGGCGGAAAACTTGCCAAACGGATCGAAGAACAGGGAGCGGAACTGATCACGCTGCTGATCATGGACGCAATGGGATTCCCGGAGTCTGTACCGGATGAACCTGTCTGGTTCGGTTTTACACCCCTCGCTCCGGATGCAACGACCCTTCAGACTGCAAAGGATGCAATCGAGCATTATCAGGTGGCGGATAAACTCCCGAAGATCGTCACGGATTTTTATAAAAACTGTACGGAGAAGGATGAAACGCCGAAAGACCTGAAACGCTGGACCGGGTACCTGATCTCAACGCTGCCGGATATGACAAAACTCGTGCAGGAAGCGGCGGAAAAACGCGGACTGAATTATATGCTCCTGACAAACAGCCTGCAGGGAGAAGCAAAAGAAGTCGGTACAGTCTTTGCATCAATCGCGGAAGAGATCCAGATCAGCGGCAGGCCCGTACAGCCGCCCTGTATTGTCGCGGCAACGGGGGAAATGAGCGTCCGCATTCCGGAAATCGACTGCGGTCTGGGAGGACCGGGACAGGAGATGACAACGTCCTTTGCGATCCAGGCAAGGAAACTGAAGGATGTCTGCATAGCCAGCGTCGACAGTGAGGGGACGGACGGTCCTACTATTGCGGCAGGCGGCATTACGGATTCCGACACTTTCAGTCTGGCGGAGGCATCCGGAACGGATCTGTACAAAGCATTGCGTGAACATGATGTCTTTCCGGCGCTCGATGCGCTGGGCTGTGAGATCATTACAGGAAATACGGGAACGAATCTCTGCGACCTGCACATCATGTATGTGCCGCGCAGTTCGTAAGGAAGGTAAAATATGGGAAACGGAACAAGAATACGCAGTATCCATGCCAGACAGATCATTGACTGCAAAACGCGCGGACTGATCGAAACGGATATTATCACAGAAGACGGGCATATGGGACGGGAATGTGCCCCTACAGGTACTTCTACCGGTACACTTGAGGCACTTGTCCTGAGAGATCCGCCTGAAGATGCGATTTTCAACGGTACCAGCGTCAAGACGGCAGTGGATATGGTAAATCAGATCATTGCACCGGAACTGATCGGGATGGATGTCCTGGACCAGGAATCGATCGACCGGAAAATGATCGAAATGGATGGAACCTTTACGAAAAGCAGACTCGGCGGAAACAGTATTTACAGTATCTCCGCCGCTGTCATGAGGGCAGCGGCAGCCTGCAGAAATCTTTCGGTTGCAGAACTGATTGCCGGCGGAAAAGAAATCCGGACGATCCCTATTCCGATCACGAATATGTTCAATGGAGGACATTATGATAATGTGACCATGGAACTGCAGGAATTCGGGGTGATCCCCTATGGGGCGGAAAATATTGAAGAAGCGGTCGATATTCTTCTGACCTGCTTTTCAAAGATCGGAGAAAAGATCCGGAAACGCGGCCTCCCGTCAG
>JAEEGL012418542.1_pt1 | contig 16672 bp, 19 predicted proteins | sample 9134231 | NCBI WGS metagenome assembly JAEEGL01 (sample SAMN16246548, study PRJNA631951) | gut metagenome | biome: gut microbiome; feature: rumen; material: fiber-attached | host: Bos | place: Iran: Karaj | collected 2018-10 | reverse complement strand
TAGTTTTTCACGATTAAACTTGTTATCCTTAACTGCTTTTAAAATGCTTACATATGTCATATCAGGATCAAGTGTATAATGCATCGAATGTCTAAGTTCTTTAATTAAATCCTCAGCATCATCAGTTTTCATTATTTCCTCATATTGTTCCTGAGCTTCTTCAAGACTATCTGGTGCTTTATCATTTAATAAGTCATATACCTTTGCCAAATATGAATCTGACAAATATTTATAAAAGACAAGTCCTAATAAATATGTTTTATACTCGTTTGCGTCCATCTTTCCTCGGAGTTCATCAGCTCCGCTCCATAATACCTGTAATAAATCTTTGCTCTCTGCCATTGTCTAATCCTCCTCTATTCTTCTTAACATTTCTAATGTATATTTTTGTATATCATTGGCATTTTTAATATATAAATCACGTTGTAAAATCGATTTCCTATATATGTCACCAATCAATTTTTGTTTTTCTAAATCAGGTAATTTTAAAATCAAATCACTAATAGTTTTCACATTTAGTTTTTTTACACTAAGCGTAGTTCCTTGATGAAACATAGAAATTTGTTGCCCTAATTCTTTGCCATCGTTAAATTGATAGCAAAAATACCAAGGAAGTATTTTTGATTCATCTAATGAACATTTCAAAAAATTCTGAGTTATAATCTTTGCTTCTGTTTCCACTGAAACAGGTGCAGCTTTTGATTTAATCAAGTTAATAATGCATCCATTTGTATTGCTATCATTAACACCACTTGATAAATCTTTTTCAAAATCTTCTGGTGTATATATCTCAACATCTTGAGCTTTTATACGCGTTGTGTTTTTTCCTAAACTAAATTCTATAATTTCATCTAGTCTTACAGATACCATCGCCTCCTCCTTTCGCGTAATTTAATTAAATTACATTATCATATTATATCCGATAACGGTATCTGTCAATATGTAATTTAGTTAAATTACATACTAACTGTAAAATTATAATTCTCCATCTTTCACGCACCACCAATAGTACTTACATATAAGACAACATCCGTTGCAGTTCTTCTTAATCTTTCTTTTTTTGAAATGTATAAAATATAAAAATCTTTTCATAATATGAGTATTTGAAGTCGCTTCTCCTTTCTAATGGGGCTTTTATAAAAAAGCCCCAAAATAAAATTGTGAAATATTTTCTAGAGTTCCCTACGCTTATATTTTCCATCTTTAGCAGTCCAATATTTGACTCTCGAATGACATTTTTTGATTTTTATATCTGTTATGATGTTTTTATTATATTTTTTATAGGATTTATATTCCTAAATTATTCTTTTGTTCTTGTAGCCTACCCTTAGCCGTTAGACTTTCGTCTTCCCTTTGTTTATACGGTAAGTGCAGTATTTGCTCTAATTTTTTTTTATTTTTTTAACTTGTGGTCACAGTGACCACAAGTGGCTTATTTTCTATAAAAACCATCTTCAACTACTAACATGTAAGTAGTTTTGAGCAAAAATAGCTTACATACTAGCTGTTCTTTCATTTCTTTTAGTGATAGCCTTTATATATAGGTTATATGAAACTTTTAGGTATAAGTAATCGTACCAAGGTTACTTTAAGCTAAAAAGCAATCATACCGCGGTCTGTACAGTTGCCTATTGTTATTAAAAGTGAAGTATGAATTTATGGAGGTAACAATATGACAAATGAAAAAAACATTTTAGATTTTGATTCTGCGCCTGCTCTTAAAGCGCTAGATGAAATTGAAGCTATGGGTACTCTTCTAACTGCTTTTGGTTCTAACACTAAAAAAGATGCTATTAGTCCTGAAAAGATGATAAATCTATGCAAAAACTTAGGAAGACTAATTAATGAAAACATTGAAACAATAAAAACTTTAGTACAAATTGGCGATTATGGTGTTGGTTTAGCTAAAGAAGAAAGTATTATAAAAGCTAATAAAGAAAAATTAGAAAAAGCTAATGAAATGGCTAAAAAAGCTAAAAAAGGTTCTACAAATAGAGTTACAAAAAAGAAAGATGAATAAAAATAAAAGCCACTTGTGGTCACTGTGACCACAAGTGACTAAATAGGAGTAGCAATTTGCTACTCCCTATTATGTGGCTCTACATATATTATATGTGTGATGTATTCTACTTCTTTCTTATCTTTCCAGAAGCGATATTCAATATTTGAATGAGGAATTCTAAATACTAAAGTCCCTTCAGAGTATTTTATTACTATATCTTTGCTATACGCTTCATTATCTTCAAGGATTACCACTTCTTCATATTGGTCTAAAGAATCCATAGATGGATTTATAACCTGTAGAAGCTTTCTTCCATAATTCGTATTTACATCTATTTCATGAAGATAATGTTCATTTCCATCAAAGAGCTTATTGTACTCTTCTATTGAAGCCTCGTCCCAAAGATTAGAATCTTCCATTTCTGACATTGCTGTATCAAAATAGCTTTCAAGTTTATATAGCTTATCATTATTCCGACTATAGTTTGTATTAATTATAAATCGTTTTAATTCCCCTAAAAGAACTATAAATATTACAACTAGTATTATTAATACAGCTAATATAATACTGATAACTTTTTGCTTTTTCTCACTCATAAATATTCCCCACTAATAACTTTGGGTATATTATAACATTCCTTCTGGTTTTGTTTCTGTAAAGCTTGCTATATTAAATTCATCTTCTGATAGTTTTTCGAGTTTATCTATTGTTACTGCAATAAGTGATTTCATATCATCATCTGTAACATATGGAAGTGTCCAAGAAATGGCATTTATTGTTTCAAACTTTGTTTCTTTCTTAAAGATACATATGATGTTTTGCTCTGCTACTGTGAATTTCATCGCTATCTTTACTCCTACTGGAAGGCTTTCTGCTTCTTTCTCCATGTTTAAGTTCCTCCTTTGCTTCTTTTAGTTTCTCCTTAAAAGGGATATTTATTTCATCTGCTATATTTTCAGCCATTTCTTTAATAGCTTCTTTTTGCAAATCTCTTGCATACATATAGTCTTCTACACCGCTTATGATCTTATCTGCTGTTATTCTTATTGTTTCAAGTGAATCTTTAAGTTCCTTTAGTTCCTTTCCAGAACTCCAAGAAGCTATATATGCAAAGCTATATTCTTTTGTATCAATACTTCCCTTTCCAAGAGCCTGACAGACTGTATATGCTACGCTTTCAGCTTCCACTTCCTTTGTATTTCTATCTTTTATAGGACTATCAGGTAGTTCTTTAACTCTTTGATGGTTAATATCATGCAGTAATGAATGGCTAATCTCATGAATTAAGGTCTTTAAGGTTTGAACCTGGCTCATACCTTCTTTAACACAAATGCTTTGCTCAGAGGGGCTAAAATAGCCTTTAGCACCAGTTTCTATAGGTCCATACTTAACAGGAACAGGTGATATATGTTCTAAGGCCTCTATATAGTCCTTATACTTATCTACATTCCCTTTAAGTTCCTCAGCTTCAATAGTTGGTAGTTCTCTTCCATCAGTCTGTGAAACATCAAATACTGACACAACCTTAAATGATGGAACAGTTATTTCTACTGCTTCTGTTATAGCTTTACCATCTAGTCCTATAATGGCATTTCCATCTAGTCCTACTAGTTCTTTATTTACCTTCTTCTTTATTGGAGCAGGTGCTATGATCCTAATACCCTTTTCACCTTTTTTAACCTGTCTTTTAAAATTCTTTTCCCAGGATTTATAGCCAGCTACAAAGGTTGCTTCAGGCATCTGCATTGCTATTAGAATGGTATTATTAAAGCTATAATTATGAAACTTACTCATACACTTTAAGTAAGCCTTATATTTATCAGATTCCATAAGACTTTGTATCCCGCTTTCAAGTTTTTCTAATATTTCTTGTATAGGCTTCTTTTCTTCTTTTATTTCATTCTTATCTGGCATATGTTTACCTCTTAGCTCTTATGGTCACAGTGGCCACAAGTAGAAAAAAGGCCGGCAGTATATACTGCCGACCTTACCTTTAACGTTCTAACTTATTTGCTTTTTCCTTTACCTTCTTTGGAGAAGCCTTTCCAGTCTTTTCCATTTCAGTCTTGGCTTCTTTAATTCTATCCTTAAAGGACTTAGTAGCCTTATCTGCAACTGCTGTTTCTGGAACAACTGCCTGCTCTTTTTCCTTTGACTTTTCCTTATAGAATTCAACCATACCCTTAAGTTCAGTATTAGTTACTCTTTCCTTTTGATTTTCAAAGATATTTTTACCGTTTTCATCCTTACCAGTAAGTACTGATCTTGATATGGTAGTTGTTCCCTCCTGTGGAAGTTTAAACCACATCCCCTTACCAAACTTATCCTCATGAATATTGGCTTTTCTTACTACAAAGGATGCCCAAGGTGTTTTATCATCTCCATCCTTATTTGGAATCTTTACTTCGCAGTATTCTTTACCATCCTTTGCTTTAAATGCTTCTCCAACAAGTCCCTTAGCTGTTTTAATAGTTATTTCCTTCTTAGATTCTTCATTTACTTCCTGATTTGTTACGTTTTTAGCCATAAAGCTTACCTCCTTTTATAAAAGCCAGGGACTTTATCCCTGGCCTTAAATTAATCACCTATTGTTACTTCTTTTTTCTTATGAGCAATATGTTTTTCAGTCTTATTTTCCTTCTCTACCTCTATCTTTGCTTCTTTTATTCTATCTTTAAAAGAAACAACCTTATCCGTACTATCTGCAAGGATTTCATCCTTTTCCTTAAGCATATTTCTTTCTTCATACTTATCTGCTCTCATAAGTTCATGTGCTTTACTATCATATGCATAAACGCTATCAGAAAGTCTATCCTGCTCTGATACCTGAGTATTATTTACTTCCTGTACCATTGCCTGAAGTTCACTTCTACTCATTTCTGATTTATCTACAGGAATCAAGATGCATTCATGTAAAGATGAAGGAAGGACGAAGAAATCTCCGCCAAGCTTTTCTGCTGCTTCATCCATTGCCTTATTACTTAAAATCATATTTGAACCATTACATTTTTCCATGTTGGTGACTACATAGGCATCCATATTTTCACTACATGGTGACATAGTATCGAAAAACTTTTCTGCCTCTTCATGATTACCACCAGTCATCTCTAGAAGTTTTGGCATCATCATTTCCTTCATAATTTCATTCATAGTCTTAAGTGTCATTTCCTGCCTATCAAGATTGGCATGGGCTATATCATGAAGTTCATCCTTAGAAATGCCATATTTATCCAAAAGTTCATTTGTAATAGGTGTACTTGCTTCTCCAAATCTAGAAGTTGTAAGTTTAACAGCATATGTTTCTGCAAGATCTTCAGCAACAATAGTATGTGGACGCTTTTCTAAAATAGCTTCATTCTTTTCAACTCCGATAAGTCTTGGAAAGATATAATCTTTTGCTCTATCAAAATCTAAAATCTCCTGTAATTCCAGTTTCATATTTATAGAATGCTGCTTAATAACATCCCCAATCTTATCAAGCACCTTATCAAGAGGTTCCCCTTCCTTAAAAGAGTTATAGAAGTTTTCTAGGTACACATTAGGTGATACATTAGAATCCTCTGTTTTAACCATTACAGCTGATAAGCTTACCCTATTCTTATCAAAGTCATTAATTATAACTTCCCCACTTTGATACTTTTCAGGGAGATGCTCTAATATATGATTTTTAACTTCTTCTTTAAACTGTTCAAAATCCATAATTACTTCTCTCCCTTCTTATTTGAGTTATAAGCTTTTTCCATAAGTTTTGCGTAAAACTCAAAGCGTTCTACTGTTTTCTTTTCATCTTTTTCATCAAATACAATGATTAAATCTTTATCCATCTTGGATTCCTCACTTTCAAAATAAAAAATCCTATGATTTCTCATAGGAATGCCGCAATGTTCTTTCTGTGAAATATTCTCTATTTTGTCAGAATAGAGGTACTAAAAGATTCTTTTTTATTTGATTATCATCCTCCTTTCAAAGTAAGACACTTGTGGTCACAGTGACCACAAGTGAATATAAAAAAGGCACTGTATTTCTACAATGCCTAAATCTAAAGTATAACTAATGCTAACAATAGAACTATTATCAAATTATTTTATCTAACCCTCCACAAAGAGCATCAGAACTTTTTTTCAAACTATCCCAAAGTCTACCGCCTGAAACATTATCTAATTCCTCGTCAGATAGTGATAATCCTGCTTTTTCAAAAGCTTCCTTAACTTTCTCTTTACTCTTAGCTTTTTCTACTTCTTCTTTTAGTTTTCCAGTTAATTCCATATTGGTTACCCCCTTTGCTATATTTTTATAACTATAGTCTATTGCTATTGTTATTTAGTTACATATTTTCTTAATATCTTCCTGGTTTCATAATCGTTGCTGGTATGGCATGTTTAAGACCTCCAGCTACCTGTTCCATTTCTTCGTCAGTAAGTTCAAACCCTGCTTCAGAAATAACTTTCTTCGCTTCTTCTTTGCTCTTTGAGTTTTCAACTTCTTCTTTTAACTTTCCTACTAATTTCACTGTAACACCCCCTTTATATTGATATTTAATATTATATAAATAACCCATTATAATTTAAATGTTTATTCCTACAAATCTTTATGGATTCATATGGTTAAAATAACTGTAAAAGGGGTATAAAAAAGGCACTGTATTTCTACACCTTTTGATTTACTATCCACTTGTGGTCACTGTGACCACAAGTGACTTTTTTAATCTTGTTCTTCTACTTCTTCAGTTTCATCTTCTTCTATAGGAAGCTCAACTGAATCGTTTGATGGTTTATTCTTTTTCTTCTTCATATAGATTGCTACTACTGCAAATACTGCAGCTATAACTACAATCATTACTGTATCGCTATTATTTGATTTCTTCTTTGGTTTAGGCTTTGGAGCTTCTTCGCTATTACCTATGGCATCTGGAGAGGCATTATATGTACCACCTTTAGTTACTGTTTCATCTTCCTTTTCCTTGCTATCTTTCTTTCCTTCATATGTTCCTGCTATTACAGCGCCGTTTTGAGGTAAGACTTCTTTATCTGTACCTGTATAGTTAAGAAGATCTGCTTCATCAGCTTCAGTAAGAAGATAGGCGTTATTATCCTGTTTACTTTTGTCTATGACCATATAGAAAGTTTTACCTGACTTTGTTTCTACAACAAAGAACTCCATACCATCATAGGCATCGACCTTATTACCGCTTACATCAAGTACTTCGCCTGGTCCATAGTTAAAGCCATACTCTGTTGCATGATAGGTTACTGTTCCTACTGCACTTGTAATAGGACTTCCCTCTGCATTTATTGGAAGGTATACGCTTTTATCATCCTTTTCATTTTTATCATCTGCTTCCTCCGAATAATATGGATTCTCGATAATATACTCTTCACTATAGTTTCCTGCGTTATCTGTTACATAGATACTAAATTCTTTATAGGACGCATCAAACTGCTGTAGTCTTATTAGAAGTTCCCCTCCAGGGCAGTTATCATACTCATAACCATTTACTATTAAAGAATTAATACCACTTAAATCATCAGATACCTGAAGACTAAGTACTCCTTCATTAATAGCACCTATTAGTTCTGGGCATGTTTTATCGATAAAGGATATTTCAAAGGATTCTTCATACTTATTATCATCTGTATCCGTAACTTCTACGTATAAAGTACCGTTATCCTTTACTTCATACTTCTTACTATCAGTTACATCCTTTAGGCTTCCGCCTTCTCCCATCTTTACCTTAATAGACTTTACTTCTACATTTTCTACAGTAATTTCTACTTCAAAAGATTCATTTACATAGCCTTCAGGCAACGAAATACTAATCTTAGGATCACCTTCAGCAAGTACCGTTAATGTCATAAAAAAAGATAGCAGTATTGCTATCAGTAACATTTTCTTTATTCTTTTCATCTTTATACACCTCCACCTGCAAGGACTCTTTCCTTTTCTTTATCCAGCTCTTTTAAGGCTTTTCTAAGTCCATCTACATCTTTAATACCATTTTTTACAGCCTCAGAGAAAATCTGATGCATGTTTAATTCTTCCATTTCCTTATCAAGCTCTTTATTCCTTACTTTTAATTTCTCAATGATTTCTGTATTTTTGTTTTTCTCTTTCTTCATGCTTTCAATAGTTCTCATAATAAAATCTCCTTTCTTACTCTTTTTGCATATAGAACAGGGGATTAAGCTGTGTGCCCTTATAATAAACTTCTACATACAAATGATGTTTGCTTTTTCCTATTACCTCACCTCTTGTTACGCTATCTCCAACGTTTACCGTAATATCCTTAAATTCAGAAAGCTTATAACTTAATTCTTCTTCACACTCAACTACAACATAGTCATCGCCTTTTTCTGTTACAGTGCCATCTCTTAACGCATAAATATTTTGATTTGATACAGTTGTTATCCTAAAGATAGGATTATCTAAAGTGTAGTATTCAAGATTACTACTTTGCCAGCCATCATATGGGCAGTTAAACATCTGAAGACCGCCATGAATAGTCATTGTATTCGTATAATATGCCCTTTGCTTTTCATCTAGATATGTATAGGCATACTCATCAAAGTCGAGGCTTCTTATATGAACTTCAAGGACTTTTACTTCCTTCTCTACCGGTTCATATTCTCCAGTTTCTGTATTTAGTTCTATAACGGTCTTTGTTTTAGTAGTTACAATTGTGTAATAAGAGAAAATCTTATCAAAAAGCCTATCCATTTCTATCTCAAGAGCTGGCTCATAGTTAAATCTTCCGTTATGAGCTGCTTCAAGGTAGCTTATAAACTTAAAACGATCATATGTTACTGCTCCAATCTTTACTACTTCATCGCACTCTGGATCAGTTATATCGTTTAGCTCAAGCTTAAACTTCTCAGCTTTTTTATTAAAATAATCCTCAGCCTTATCAACATCTGTTACTAGTGAACCCCAGCAGTTTGCTACAACTGCTGTTTCAACCATATAGACCACTGTTGTACTACTTAGAGCAAAAGCACTAGTAGTGCATCCTCCAAGACCTAAAAAAGCGAAAATAAGAAGAATCGCATAAATCCTTGATTGCCTCTTTTTTCGCTTTACATCTCTTGCAGTTAATTTAAAGCCTTTCTTTACCTGATAGAGGTTCTTTCGCATCATGGTATAACGCTTTTCAAACTGCATTCTTTCATTCATTCTATTTACGTATGCCTTACGCTCTTTTATTAGTCTTTGTTTTTCATCTCCCTTAGCTGTTTTAAGCTTATTATTTAGCTTTTCTAGTTTTGGATCTATCTTTATTTCTTTAGACTTTACTAGCTTTTCGCTAAACTTTCGCTCAGTTTTATTAGGTTTTAGTCTTTCATAGTATGATATCTTTCTATCAAACTCTTTCTTTTGTCTTCTTTCAAAATGGTATCTAGCTTGATCAAAGACTTTATCACTAAATCTTATAAGGCCGCTTACGCCAGCCTGCGCAGTATTTAATACATCCTTATCGGTATCTTCTTCCTTATCGCTATAGCTTAGTTTTCCTATCTTCTTACTAAAAACCTTATTTCCTATCTTTGATTTAAAATCCCTCATACCATCACCTATGTCTCTGTTATCTTTGTTGTCATAAGCTTATAGCTAATAGTATTTGACGGATATTTATCAATAAATGGAACTATTACACCTCCAAAGAAGATAAGGCCCTGGCCTTGTCCTACATCAGTTATATAGCTTTCCTGATCCTCTGATATAGATAGTCTTTTTGCTAATATCTCTCTATCATCCTTTGCCTGGCTTAGCATTAATATAAAGTCACTATTAGAAAAGATATTTTCTACCTGCTTTGAAACTAGAAGGTCTTTTACGTTCTGAGTTATACCTGTTGGTATTCCTCCCCACTTTCTAAATCTCTTCCAGATTTCTACAGAATACTGGGCTGTTTGGGTTTGACCAAGAAGCAAATGAAACTCATCTACATAGTACCTTGTATATTTCTTCTTAGTTCTATTAGCGCTTACCCTTGTCCAAACCATGTTTTGGATAATAAACATGCCTATCTTTCGAAGATTACTTCCAAGGTTCCTAATATTAAAGCAAATGACTCTATTATTTAGATTTATATTTGTTCTATGGTTAAACACATCATTTGAACCTTTGATATAGGCTCTCATCTTTCCTACGATTGCTGCAGATGCAAGCTGTATATTCTCTGGAATACCTTCCATTCTTGCATCCCTTCCTTCCATATATGCAATCCTTGATAATTCATTATAAAAATCCTCTAAGATTGGCATATTTTCCTCTCTTGGATTATTTGCAAAGAAGGCTTCATATACGTTCTTTGTTGCTATATCTACAGCTGATATTTCTTCACCTGTAAGCTCTGTCTTTCCTTTTTCATTAGTGGTGCAGCATACCATTTCGGTAAAGCTACAAAGAAACTCAAATTTATCTTTTATAAGAGTTCCTTCATCCTCATATTCATCATTATCTGGATTGTCATAAATCTCTGGATGATAGATAACATCTAGGTTTATATCCATAGGATTTATATGATCCATACTTTTATTTGAGATATTAATAACCTGTCCACCTATTCCCTGAACTAAGCTATGATACTCTCCTTCAGGATCACAGATAATTACATCATCATCACTTATTAGGATGCTATTTAATATCTCTCTTTTAGTACTAAAGCTCTTACCTGCTCCAGGCTTTCCAAGTATTAGCCCATTAGGGTTATTAAGCTTCTTTCTATCACACATGATCATATTGTTGGAAAGGCAGTTTAATCCGTAGTAAATACTTTCACCTTTCATAAATAGTTCCTGACTGGTAAAAGGTATCATTAGAGCTATATGAGTTGTAAGTAGTGTTCTTTCCTTACCTAGCTTATCGTGGCAAAGAGGTAAGATACTCTTAAAGCCATCTATCTGTCTATTAGAAAGTGGAAAGGCTTCATCGTTCTTAAACATCTTTACTACCTTTTCCTTAGAAATATTTACGCTCTTTTCACTCTTACCATAAGTACATATACCCATTGATACATAAAATAGCTTTTCTCCGCCTTTAGCTAGGCCTTCATAATAGTTCTTACAGCCATCAATATTGTTCTCTAAGTCTGGAGGAAGTATTCCCATATCATAGCCACCGTGAAGTGCCTTCTTATTTTCATCAACCTTCTTAGAGTTTTCTCCAGTTAATTTAACTCTTACTGTTTTAAGAGCCTTAGTCATATCAACTGGATGAATATAGATTGTAATAACCATTGATTCATCTAAGGAAAGGGCTTCAATTAAGTTAGAATCATCAAAATCAGAACAGCAAAGCTTTAGTTTACTTACTGATGCATATCTACTTCCTATCCTAAAAGAGTTCTTATTTGTAAAATCTAGGATACTTGGAGCTATGGCATCTCTTTCACTTCCATCAAAAGCCTTATTTTCCTTTATCTTAGGCTCATAGCTAAACTCTTTCTTACTTCCAACATGCATAATCTTATACATAACCCTAAGTAGTTCCATGCCGCTAAGGGGATTTGTTCTTACTCCCATAATCTTAAAGTTTGCTATTACTGCTGTTTCAATGTTTGTTAGAAGTACTGTTGCATCCTTTAGGTTTTCGCAAGCTATTCCAAAGGTTATATATTTCTTTCTTGCTATACCGCTATTACCTTTTGAATACTGGCTTCTTAGCATTTCGCTAAACTCTTCCTTTAGTTCAGCAAGATCATCATTACTAGTTGGAATTCTTATTACGTCTTCTACTTCCTTCTTATCAGTCTTAGCATTTATAAAAGAAAGCTGGACGCTTATCTTTTCATCAAAGTAGTTTAAGAACCTACAATAGCCATCAAAGATATTCCTTTGTTTTTCTTCAGGTGCCAGCTTATAGTTAATATCAAAAAATTCTACTGTTTTGCAGTAGAATTTATCTTTAACATGGCATATACCATTTTCATATATTTCTTCATAAGGAAGTGTATCCTGGCTTGATGATTCGCCTATGCTATCACTTAGCTCGCATAACTTAAAACTATCCTTTACCTTGCTTGTAAGGTTTTCTATCACTCCATTTTTCAACCTTTTCCCATCCTTTAAAGGTGGTTTTTTTAAGCTTATAGATGGCTTTACAGCATTTATAGATGATGCTTTTCCCAATCCTTTCTTCAAGTATCTTAGCCTCCTTTCTTCTTTCATTTTCTATGCTTTCTCTTTCGCTTATACTTACATATGGCCTTACCTTTACTGCTCTTTTATGACTAAGCTTATACATTAAAAGCTTATCTGCGCTTTCTCCATTTCTTTCATATACTCCAAGCATAAAAAATGGAAACATTGATACAAGCATTAGTAGAGCAGCATTACTACTTCCAAGTAATCGAAGTGTTTTAAAAAATACTGAAAGACCAAAGAGGCCTCCAATACTGAAAAATAGTAGTTGCTTCTTTGTAAGACCAAACATTACTGTATCTTTCATCTGCCCAAGATCTGGCGGGACTGGTGTTTGCATTTATTCCTCCTTTAGTGTGCATTAAATATTGATCTAGATATTGAACCTGACTTAAATAACATTACACATAGTAAAACCGCATATATTAGTACATGTCTTAAACCGCTCTTTAGTCCTTCTACAACTATGCCTCCTACCATTACATTAAAGATAACCACGCATATGATAATAAAGAAGGTCTGAAAGGCTAATGCACATAGTGTTTTAATATAGTTAGTACCTATCTGTCCCCACTCTCTATTAAGTAGTGTAGAAAATGGTATAGGTGCTACTGATAAATACATGTAAATCTCAATCATACGACCATATAGAACAACCATTATTAGAATAGACATTATGCTCATAGCACCGCTAACAAGCGCTGCTTCAACTATTACAACAATTAAATCAGCATCTCCCATAGCCTCTATCTCATCATTAAATGCATTAAGCCCCCATACTCCAAGTGACTCAGCTGTTCCTGTTAAATATCCTCCAGTTACCGTCCTTACAATATAGGCTCCTACATCAAATATGGCACAGGCTATCTCCCAGCTATGTGCAAGGAAATATACGCCTGCCATTGCCTTAAATATGATGATAAAGAAAAAGGAGGTTTCACCTCCATCCCTACCAATATGATTTTGATTTACTACCATTGATATAATCTCATAACATAGAATTGCTGTTATTATCATGGTTCCAATTGGAAGTATTACCGTTTCAGAAACATTTTGAAGAGTAGTAAATATCTCTGAGTTCCAATCTCCTGGAGTTTTTGCTATCTCTCCTGCTATCATACTTGTTGCATCATCTATTAGAGTGAACATGTCATCAAGTGTGTTTCTTAGATATGATTTACCTAGATCACCAAAAAAGTCTTTTACCGCATTTATGGCTTCGCCGATTATATCAAACATCTAATGCTCTCCTATTATCCAAGTACATTTGAAAGCATTGGAACAAGCTTAATTCCTATGATAAAGATACCGCCTCCTGCCATAAGCTGCTTAACGCCCTGGCTCTTACCTGCTGGATTATCCTGCGAATATGCTTCCATATAGTTGATAATTCCAAGTACTGCTACACCTGCGCCTATTGCGCATACTACTGTTTTAAGTGTGTCAATTGCTGATGTAAAAAATTCCATTGTTTTCTCCTCTCTAAATAAAAAAGGAAGCACCTTGCTTCCAAATTGAATAAATTTTTAAATACTTATTTCTCTTAAATCATTATCACGCGATAAGACTTCTTCATCACCGATAGTACCTACATCTACTACGTTTAGTTTTGTCTCTGGAGATAGCTTAAGCCTCGTACCATCTCTAAAACTGCTTCTTACATGCTTTTCAAGATCAAAGGCGTACTTTTCATTAAAGTCTTTTAGGTACTTATAATTAGGGTGCTTTGTTATATCATACTTATTTGAGAAAAACGGTCTCACACCTCTTACCCTAAGTATACATTTACCTCCATTCATTACTCCTAGTTCATCCTGGCTCATAAGTTCTTTTCCAACCTTTTGGTAACTTAAACTTGATGAAGAAGACTGACCTTTAGACTCTGAAGTGTTATATAGATCAATTGTTTCTTTACCAAGCATCTCTGATATTTCTTTAAGGGTTGTCTTCTCACTTCCACCAAGAAAGAGCATGGTATCACAGTTTCCTTCAATGGTATCTGCATTATCTTTATATATTGCCTTAAGCTGTGACTTTGCTTGAAGGACTATAGCAGCTGATATTTCACGGCTTCTTATTGTAGCTATTAGCTTATCAAAATTTGGTATCTGACCAATATTGGCAAACTCATCAATAAGGCATCTTACATGCACTGGAAGTCTTCCACCATACTTATCATCTGCCTTTTCACATAAAATAGTGAAAAGCTGAGTATACATGATGGATACTAAGAAATTAAACGTTGCATCTGTATCAGAGATAATAATAAAGAGGGCTGTCTTTCTATCTCCAACTAGGTCAAGTTCCATTTCATCAGTACTTGTAAGGTCTCTTAGCTCCTTAATATCAAATGGTGCAAGCCTTGCAGCTACGCTAATCATGATGGATTTAGCTGTCTTGCCAGCAGCTAATTTATATTTTCTATATTGCTTTACTGCGTAGTGATTTGGCTTCTTCTCCTTTAATTTTTCAAAAAGAATATCTATGGCGTTCTTAAAGTTTTCATCTTCTTCCCTACATTCACTTTCATCTATCATATCTAGAAGGGTACTAAAGTTCTTTTCTTCCTTAGGAAGCTCATAATAGATATATGAAATGTATGAAATAAGCAGTAATCTTTCAGCCTTTACCCAGAAATCCTCAGTAGCCTTAGCTCCTTCGCCGTTAGTATTTATGATAATTGTATTTACTAGCGACATAATGCTTTGCTGTGGCTTTTTAGGATTAATATACATAAACGGGTTATACCTATTAGACTTACTAAAGTTAATGGTATTAAAAACTTTAATTACATAGTTATTCTTTTTAAGAAGCGTACCTGTCTCAATTGCCACCGTTCCTTTAGGATCAGTAACTATATAGGAACTATGAAGCTGCATTAAGTTAGGTTTAATAAAAAACCTTGTCTTACCTGAACCAGAGCCACCTATTACAAGTACATTCTTATTTCTTGAAAATGCTGGCTTTGGATTCTTCATATTCAAGCCTTCTGTTTCAGTTAAAATGATGTTATCCCTCATATTTTCTGACATATAAGGCTTAATATCTTCGCTTGTTCCCCATCTTGCAGATCCATACTCACTTCCATGCCTAAATTTCTTAGCATTCTTTCGTTTCTCTGATAGATAAAACTTAATAATAGCTACTACTACAAGACCTGTTATTAAATCCCTAATATTGAAACTTGGCCATGGTGGTTTAAATGCATCTGCTAGATTATTAGTTACCGCCTGCAGTTTTACAGTATCATCACCATCCGTTATTCTATAAAGCCATGAAATCTTATTCATAAAATAAAAAACACCTACAATAGGTGCATTAGTGATAATAAACTTCTTATCAATTTTCTTTCCTAGTACTATCATAGGCTTCTATCCTCTATAGACCTATGTCTTACTTTCTTTTTGACGTTTTCTTTGATTTTCTCCTTTTGCTTAGACATTTCATTCCTTACCTTCTCAAGAGACTTATGAAATGAAGGTCCATCCTTCTTTTGCTGCTGAAGATTCATAAATTCTTTAAAAGAATCTTTGATAACATCGGTATCTTTTGCCTTAAAGAAACACATATAGGTTGGTGGATCAGAGAGCTTATCTTTTTTAATAGCAAAATCAACGTGATGTTTCTTTGCTATTCCTACAAAGTCTCCTACTCCATCCCTTGGAATCTCAATACTTGTAGCTCCTTGATTTTGCTCCATAAGTTCCTTTAAAGTCATCTTGCCATGTTTAGAAGTATCTACATTTCTTTGTTTTATTGCCTTTTTATTTTCTTTACCTGTTTCTATTTCATTTATGTACTTCTTCATAGCCTGGGCAAAGGCTTCCGCCGTCAATTTGGATGCTTTAAACATCATAGTTGCTACTTCTCTATTTATTTCATCATTCAATTTTTTCACCTCCCTTCTAAAAGACACCTGTGGTCACAGTGACCACAAGTGGGTATAAAAAAAGCGCTGCAGTTTGCAACGCTTTAATAAATATAGTTTGTTATATTGCGAGATAAAAGGCTATGCCCTCATCCCGACAAACTGGGATTTATCTTTCTAACATTTTCTTTTGGTGTTACTAAAGTAATCCGTAAACTTTTTAAATTCGGGCATAGGACTGTTACTATTTGTTGCTATACTGACAATCAAAATAACTCCATTATACTTTCTTTGGTTGAATCAATAATACTTTCAATATCTGCTCCGTCAATGTCAAGTCCTGTAGCTTTAATAAGGTTAAATTCAGGAATGCCATAGAAATTCTGTGCCAAAGCCCTGACATATCCTGCTCCATATTCCTCAGGAAAATAATCTCCTCCAGCGGTAGTGATATATGTCAAGCTCTTAGCCTTGCACAACCCTACAGGGACTCCTTCTGAAGTGTAAGAAAATGTTATTCCGACAACATTTACCTGTTCTAAGTACTGCTTTAATGCAGCAGGAAAAGACAGATCCCAAAAAGGCGCAGCAATAACGATTTTGTCCGCTTTAGCAAATTGTCTTGCAAAATCAAATATAATATCTCCGAAATCCCGTTTTTCTGCC
>JAEEGL011180691.1_pt1 | contig 16672 bp, 12 predicted proteins | sample 9134231 | NCBI WGS metagenome assembly JAEEGL01 (sample SAMN16246548, study PRJNA631951) | gut metagenome | biome: gut microbiome; feature: rumen; material: fiber-attached | host: Bos | place: Iran: Karaj | collected 2018-10 | reverse complement strand
GAAGCTCGCCGTGGAATGCGGTTACTGGCCGCTCTGGCGCTATATTCCGGAAAACGCAGAAGAAGGCAAGAATCCCTTTGTGCTCGACAGTAAGGAGCCGAACGGCAAACTGAGAGAGTTCATGATGGGAGAAGTCCGCTTCTCGTCCCTGACCCGCACCTTCCCCGAGCGTGCGGAACTGCTCTTCGCCGAGGCGGAAGAATTTACCGCCCGCCGCTATGAGCAGTACAAAGCCCTGGCTGGGAAATAAAAACTATCAAACATCAATTCCGGGCAGCTGTTCAGCCTCAGCTGCCCGTTTTCTGTCCCTGTTGTCCGCTGTCCGTGCAAAGAAGATCCCGTTTTAACAGCACAAAACCCGGCATGCAAAACGCATACCGGGATTTGTTGTTTTTTGTCTATTGGATTTTATTCCAGGACCTGGGAACGAAAGTGATCAATCTGTGCTTCGGAGAAGCCGAGAGTATCGCGGAGATAGTTGTCTCCCATCACTTCCCAGGCTGCATTCAGGTAATTCTCATCTGCAATATATGCCTGATAGATATTTTCAGCCGCTTCCGGGCCCTTCACTGGCAGCACCTGCTCATACATCGCCCGGGCCTTCGGAATATTGACTTTGTTCGTTTCCAGATAATCTTCCAAGATGGTTTCCCTGTCAGCGCCAAGCGCAGTCAGCACCAAAGCGGTTGTCATACCGCAGCGGTCTTTTCCTTCCGTGCAGTGCCAAAGAACCGAACCCTTTCTGTAGTCATGTGTAAGGATCGCATTCAGGACATTGCGAAATCCGGCAATGCTGGCAGAATCCGTCATAATATGGCGATAAAGATCCGTCATGAGGGGAATATCCAGCTGTCTCTGCTGCTGTTCATGGCTGATCCCGGCCTTGAAATCATTAAATATCGGCAAACTCAGATTTTCGACTCCGAAGCTTTGATCCGGCAGCTCGCTTCGCTCTCCGCCGGTGCGGAGATCAATGATTCTGGAGAGCCGGTATTTCTCCTGCAGCAGCTGAACATCTGCCTTTGCAGCGTATCCGAGATGGGCTGACCGAATCAGACAGCCGTAACGGATCATGCTGCCGTTTTTCATTCCGGTTCCGCCCAGATCACGGATATTTCCGACTGAGCGCAGTTTAATGGGGATCATAGCAATCTCCTTTTCTTCAGTTGCCGCCTGCTGCCAGGGCCTTGTGCGCCGCCGACAGCATCAGCTTGATCCGGTTGAGCTGGTTGACTTCGGAAGCTCCCGGGTCGTAATCGACCGCGACCACATTTGCCTCCGGATACCGGTTCTTCAGCGCTTTGATCACGCCCTTGCCCACAACGTGGTTCGGCAGACAGGCAAATGGCTGAATGCAGACGATGTTCGGCACTCCCGAAACGATCAGCTCCGCCATCTCACCGGTCAGGAACCAGCCTTCTCCGTACTGATTGCCGATGGAAAGCAGCGGCTTTGCCATTTCCGCAATCTGCTTGATGGGCATGGGAGTTTCAAAGCGTTTGCTCTTTTCCAGTGCCTCCAGCGCGGGTTTTCGCAGGCTGCGGATCGCGGTGACGCCTGTTTCGGCTATGACCGCCGAGGCAATGCCCTTTCCGAGATACTTGTGCTTGTAGCTTGAGTTGTACACGGAGTAATTCATGAAATCCATCAGGTCAGGCACAACTGCCTCCGCGCCTTCCCGCTCCAGCAGCTCGACCAGATGGTTGTTTGCCAGCGGCATGTATTTCACCAGGATTTCGCCGACGATGCCTACCCGCGGCTTACGCAGGCTTTCATCAATCGGCAGCTCATCAAATGCCTGTACGATCCCTTCACAGACCTCGCGGTATGTCCACTGCGTCTGCTTATCCGTGAGAGATTCTATTGCGATTTTCTCCCAGCGGTCGTGCAGACGGTTGGCACTGCCCGGAACGAGCTCATACGGCCGGACGCGATACACACATCTCATAAACAGATCGCCGTATGTCAGGGCTTTTCCCGCATCCAGGAGCATCGGAGCCGTCAGCCTGAAACCGGGATTCTTTTCCATCCCGTTGACATTCAGGGAAATCACAGGAATATGGCTCAGATTGACCTTGTCCAGCGCTCTGCGGATAAAGCTGACATAGTTGCTTGCCCGGCAGCAGCCGCCCGTCTGCGTCATCATGATAGCAAGCTTGTTGGTATCATACCTGCCGGAGAGCACAGCGTCCATAATCTGGCCTACGGTGATGATCGACGGATAACAGGCATCGTTGTTGACAAACTTCAGCCCGGTGTCGATGGCTGTGCGGTTGTCATTTTCCAGAATCACAAGATGATATCCGTACTTCCAGAAAACCGGCTGCACGATATTGAAGTGATAGGGGCTCATCTGAGGAGCCAGAATTGTCCAGCCCTCCCGGTTCATTTCCTCGCTGTAGACCGCACGGTGGTAAATGACCTCCGCGGGTTTTGCCGTAATCCCCTTTTCCTTTCGCTGCACCATGGCGGACAGCAGGCTGCGGATACGGATGCGGGCAGCGCCTAGATTGTTGACCTCGTCGATCTTCAGTACGGTGTACAGCTTGCCGCTTCCCTCCAGGATCTCATTCACCTGATCCGTCGTAACGGCGTCGAGCCCGCAGCCGAAGGAATTGAGCTGCACAAGTTCCATATCGTCCCTTGCGCGGACAAACTCTGCCGCGGAATAAAGCCTGGAATGATACACCCACTGGTCATTGACGCGCAGAGGCCGTTCCGCATAAGGACGCATGGGAAGGCTGTCTTCTGTCAGAACCGCCAGTCCGTAGGAAGCGATCATTTCCGGAATCCCGTGATTGATTTCCGGGTCGATATGATAGGGTCTGCCGGCAAGCACGATGCCGTTCCTGCCGTTTTCTTCCATCCACTTCAGGGCTTTTCTGCCCTCAGCGCGGATATCTTCCTTCGTGTGAACCTGTTCCTGCCAGGCTTCATGCACAGCCTTGCGAACTTCGTAGGCCCCGATATTCCACTCTTCCCTGCAGACCTCAACCAGCCTGTCTGCTGCGGTCTTCTCTGTCGTAAAGGCAATAAAGGGGCGGATAAAATGAACCTCTCCGCGGGTAATTGCCTCAACATTGTTTTTCAGATTTTCCGCATAGGAAACAACAATCGGGCAGTTATAGTGGTTCTGGGCATGCTTCGTCTCCTGATGCTCATAAAACACACAGGGATGGAAAATCGTTTTGACGCCTTTTTCGATCAGCCACTGGACATGGCCGTGTGACAGTTTGGCAGGATAGCATTCCGACTCGGAAGGGATGCTCTCCATCCCCTTTTCATACAGCCTGTGGCTGGATTTGGGGGACAGGACTACCCGGAAGCCGAGCTTTGTAAAGAAAGTGGTCCAGAACGGATAATTCTCATACATGTTCAGCACCCGCGGAATGCCGATTTCTCCCCGCGGCGCTTCCTTCAGCGGCTCGTAGCTGAAAATGCGCTCCATCTTATACTTCACAAGATTCGGAACGCCGGCACTGCGGTCTGTTCCGCCCGCACCGCGCTCGCACCGGTTGCCGGTGATATGCCGTTCACCTGAAGGGAAGCGGTTGATTGTCAGCATGCAATTGTTGGAACAGCCGCCGCAGTGGCGGGTTTCCGTCGTGTAGGTCAGGGAGAGAATCTCATCCATGGACAGCATGGTTGTTTTCCGGCCCTTATAGTGCCGGCGTGCAATCAGCGCCGCTCCGAAGGCTCCCATAATGCCGGAAATATCCGGGCAGACGGCTTCCACTCCGGCAATTTTCTCAAACGCCCGGAGCACCGCTCTGTTATAGAAAGTACCGCCCTGGACAACCACATGGCTGCCAAGTTCCTCCGGAGAGGAAAGCTTAATGACTTTATACAGCGCATTCTTGATGACCGAGCAGGCAAGACCTGCGGAAATATCCTGAACCGTGGCACCTTCCTTCTGCGCCTGCTTGACATTGGAATTCATAAAGACCGTACAGCGGGTGCCGAGGTCAATCGGATGCGGTGCAAAAAGCGCTTCCCGGGCAAATTCCGCAGCCGTGTAGCCGAGCGACTGGGCAAAGTTTTCTATAAAGGAACCGCAGCCCGAAGAACATGCCTCATTCAGAAGGATGTTGTCTACCGAACCGTTTTTCAGCCGGATGCACTTCATGTCCTGCCCGCCGATATCCAGCACACAGTCGACCTCGGGATCAAAGAAGGAAGCCGCTGTGCAGTGGGCAATGGTTTCCACTTCTCCTTCGTCCAGCCGGAAAGCGGCCTTCAGCAGCCCTTCGCCGTAGCCGGTAGAGCAGGAACGGACAATGTTTGCCCCTTCCGGAAGCGCTTCCTTCAGGGCTTCCATGGCGCGCATCGCCGCATGGATCGGAGAGCCCTGATTGCTGTCATACCAGGAAAAAAGCAGTTCTCCCATATCGCCGACCAGCGCAAGCTTTGTCGTTGTTGAACCGGCATCGATGCCCAGATAGCAGTTTCCTTTGTAGGAAGCGAGCACACCCTTCGGGACAACAGCTCTGGCATGCCGTTTTTCAAAGGCGGCAAATTCCTCTTCATCGGCAAAGAGAGGTTCCAGCCGTTTCAGTTCAAAGGCCATCGGTACTCCGGCTTTCAGCCTGTTGATCAGTTCATCGGCCGGTACGGCTTCTTCTTCATTTGCCTCAAGCGCTGCACCCATGGCGGCAAACAGATGAGAATTCTCCGGATCGACAATGTTCTCCGGGGTAAGCTTCAGCGTGCGGATAAAAGCCTGCTTCAGCTCAGTCAAAAAGTGAAGAGGACCGCCCAGGAAGGCAACACAGCCACGGATAGGCTTTCCGCAGGCAAGGCCGGAGATCGTCTGGTTGACCACTGCCTGAAAAATGGACACTGCCAGATCAGCCTTGGTTGCCCCTTCATTAATCAGCGGCTGAATATCGCTTTTTGCGAAAACGCCGCAGCGGGCAGCAATCGGGTAGATCTGCTGATAATCCTTTGCAGCCTCATTGAGGCCGGAGGCATCTGTCTGCAGGAGAGACGCCATCTGATCAATAAAGGCCCCCGTGCCGCCGGCACAGATACCATTCATGCGCTCTTCAAGCCCGCCGGTGAAATAGATGATTTTCGCATCTTCCCCGCCGAGCTCTATGGCAACGTCTGTCTGTGGGGCTGCTCTCGTCAGAGCGGAGGCTACCGCCACGACTTCCTGCACAAAGCCGATTCCGAGGCTCTTACCCAGATTGATCGAGCCGGAGCCTGTAATTCTGCATTTCAGTGAGCAGGCGCCGAGCTGCTCTCTGGCTTCCTCCAGAAGAGCGCAGAGCGTCGGCTGAATTTCCGCACAGTGCCTGCGGTACTGTCCGAACAGCAGTTCGTCCTGCTCGTTCAGTACGACCAGCTTGATTGTGGTGCTCCCGATATCGATACCGGCCCGGTAAGTGTTCATGATAAGACCTCACTAACGAAAGCAAGCCATGCGCAGGGCATGGCCGCTTTGTAATATACTGATTTTATGTGTGAAGATTCCGTTCAGTTTAGTTTTCAGGACGTCTTGCCAGCAAGGCGATAGAAGAACTTCTGCGTTGCTTCCATGCCATCGGTAAGCTCTGTGAGCCAGGTGTTCATTCTCTCGTCGGTGATATACTCTCTGCCGGTCTCATTCGTCTCGGGATCGCCTTCCCCTACAAAGTACATGACATGATAGCCTGCGTAGCTGGTGCTTTCACCGTAGACAACACCGGTATCTCCGCTCTTGCGGCTCTCGTCAAAGCAGAAGGCGTCGAACTCTTCGACCATCTGACCCTGCAGAACGTTGGCGTAAAGCCCGCCGTTGGTGTTGGAGCCGGTATCCTCGGAATACTGCTCAGCCAGAGCGGCAAAACTCTCTTCCGTCTTGTCGCCGTCTTCCCACTCTTTCAGAATCTCTTCTGCCCGGGCCTTGGCGGCTTCCTTGGCTTCATCGGTATATGTTCCGTCTTCAGCAGCCTCCGCTTTTACCAGAATGTGACGAACTGCGACGGATGGATACTGTTCCTTGATTTCTTCCGGTGTCACGGCAGCTTCGGTTTCCTCGTGAACCTGATTGTAGACCTTGCTCCCCAGTGCATATTCCGTTGCGTAGGCCTTGGCTGTCTTCAGGTTGTTGCCGACACCGTAATTGGCGGCAATGAACTTGTCTCCGCTGGCATAGCCGTAGTTGGCAGCTGCTTCTTCAATCTCAGCAATGCTGTCCTCTACCTGCTGCTTTTCTTCATCTGTCAGCTCGATGCCGTTTTCAGCAGCATATTTTTCAAGAGCCTGATTCTGTTTGAGGGAATTGATAGCGGCATCCATAAAATAGTCTCTCCAGGTGCCGCCATCCGTCATACTGCACGCCTGGCTGCCAAGCCCCGAGAGGCCGTAGCTGGTGTCAAGGCCGAAAATAGAGGCATAGCTGCCATAGGTGCTGACAAAATTCTGATACTGATTGGCGTAGGCATAAGTCAGCTCAGCAGGGCTGTAATTCTCCCCGTCGATCGTGACTGCCGTTGTCTTAGTATACAAAACGGTAGAATTCAGAATAAGAATCAGGACAATCACAGCAGCGAGCATGATGCCGCCCCATGTCCATCTCTTGCGGCTCAATGCCTGCTTTTTTGCTTCTTCCTGTGCTGCAAGGGTTTTTTTGTCAGTGCCGGCCTCGCGGGCTGCCTGACGGTTCTTTTTCTCTGTTGATGCGCTCATTGTTTACTTCCTTCTTTTCCTTCTATAAATAATGATAATGCTTATTCTGAAGCTTTCATGGAGAGATAGGCATTGATAAACCCATCGAGATCCCCGTTCATCACATTATCAATATTTCCGTCTTCATAGTCTGTGCGGTGGTCTTTCCCCAGCTGATAAGGCATAAATACATAGGAACGGATCTGGCTGCCCCATTCGATTTTCATCTGTACGCCCTTGATATCGCTGATCTTTTCCAGATGTTCCCTTTCCTTGATCTCGGCGAGCTTTGCACGCAGCATGTTCTTGCAGTTTTCCAGATTCTGGAAATGGCTTCTCTCAACCTGGCTGGCAACCACAATACCGGTTGGGATATGCGTAAGCCTGACAGCGGAAGAGGTTTTGTTGACCTTCTGTCCGCCGGCGCCTGAGGAGCGGTAGACATCCATTTTGATATCCTCGTCCCGCAGCTCGATCTCGCTGTCGTCGGAGATTTCCGGCATAACTTCCAGCGCGGCAAAAGAGGTGTGCCGTCTGCCGGCTGCATCAAAGGGCGAGATACGCACAAGGCGGTGGATGCCGTTTTCACTCTTGAGGAAGCCGTAGGCATTTTCACCCTCAATCATGATAGTCGCGCTTTTCAGTCCGGCTTCATCACCGTCGAGGTAATCCATCAGCTTCACTTTATATCCGTGCCTGTCCGCCCACATATTGTACATGCGGTAGAGCATGGATGCCCAGTCCTGCGCCTCGGTGCCGCCTGCTCCCGCATGGAAGGTCAGGATAGCGTTGTTGCCGTCATACTCCCCTGTCAGAAGCGTGCTGAGACGGGTCGACTCCAGTTCCTTTTCGAATTCAGCATATTCGCTCTGGAGCTCTTCCAGCATAGAAGCGTCGTTTTCTTCGATGGCCATCTCGCAGATCGTCATCAGATCGTCCCATGTGGCGCACAGAGCTGCGTATTTCTCCGTCTTGTCCTTGAGTGTTTTCAGGCGTTTCTGGACTTTTCTGCTCTTCTCCACATCATTCCAGAAGCCGTCCATCTCGCTCATTTTTTCCAGCTCTTCAATTTCCTTAGCGGCCGCTTCCAGCTTCAGAGCATCCTTCAGGGCATCCAGCGCAGGACGGATATTATTCAGTTTGGTTTTGTATTCTTCAAATTCCAGCATATTGTTGGCTTTCCTTTTGCCGTATTCCCGCAGGGTTGCCTGTCAACACTGCATTTTGGTATTATACACAATTATTTCCCAGTTGTAAATCTGTTTTTTCTTCGCTGAAAGCATTCTTTCCTCTTTTCTTTTAATCACAGTCATGTTATAATAATTTGAATTTATGTCTATACACGGAGGACTATCATTTCATGGCAACTCACTCTCAGGAACTTAAGCTCTTTGCCGGGAATTCCAACCCCGATCTCGCAAAGGAGATCTGCAGCAACCTCTTTATGGATCTCGGCAGCGCAATCGTCTCCCAGTTCGCAGACGGTGAATGTTCTATTTCTCTCCAGGAAGCCGTTCGCGGATGTGACGTCTTCATCGTTCAGTCAACCTGTAACCGTGTTAATGACAACATGATGGAACTGCTCATCATGATTGACGCCTGCCGCCGTGCATCTGCCGGCCGCATCACAGCAGTTATCCCGTATTTCGGCTATGCCAGACAGGACCGCAAAGCCAGAAGCCGCGATCCTATTTCCGCCAAGCTCGTAGCTAACATTATCACAGCTGCCGGAGCCGACAGAGTGCTCACAATGGATCTGCACGCTGCGCAGATTCAGGGTTTCTTTGACATCCCTGTCGATAATCTTGCCGGCGGCAACATTTTTGTCAAGCACTACCGCAATCTGATCCGGAAAAACCCCGAAGACTATCTGGTCGTTTCTCCCGATGTGGGCAGTGTTGCCCGTGCACGCAATTTCGCCATGAAGCTTGGTCTCGGCCTCGCAATCGTCGATAAGCGCCGTGAAAAAGCAAATCAGTCCGAAGTCATGAATATAATCGGCAGTGTCGAAGGGAAAAACTGTATTATCCTTGACGACATTGTGGACACCGCAGGCTCTCTGTGCGGAGCTGTAACCGCCATCAAAGAAGCCGGAGCGAAGGACATTTACGCCTGCGCCACCCACGGTGTTCTCTCCGGTCCCGCCATCGGCAGGCTTGAGGCAGCTCCTCTGGATGAGCTGCTCCTGCTGGATACGATCCCCTATCCGAAAACCGCGGAACGCATCAGCAAGATTTCCTATCTCAGCACCGCGGGCGTGTTCGCAGAGAGTATCCGCCGTATCCATGAAGAGCGCTCGCTCTTCACGGTGGAAAACTCCTGACCGATGTTTTTCCGCAAACCTGCCGGGATTTCCTGGCTCGTCGTGTTTCTCGGAAACCCCGGCCCCAAGTATTCCGGCACGCGCCACAACGCGGGGTTTATGACGGCTGATGCCGCAGAAAAGCGTTTCGGCGTGCCGATCAACCGTTCCCGCTTCAAAGCGCTGACCGCCTCCTGTGAAATCGGCGGTGAAAAAGTGCTTTTCATGAAACCGCAAACCTATATGAACCTCTCCGGCGAGGCTGTCGGGCAGGCTGCGTCGTTTTATCATCTGCCGGCTGACCATGTGCTGGTGATTTCTGACGAGATGTCGCTTCCGGTCGGGAAGATCCGCATCCGGCCGAAAGGTTCCGCCGGCGGGCATAACGGGCTGAAAAGCATTATCTCCGCACTCGGTACCGATGAATTCCCCCGCATCCGCCTCGGCGTCGGGGCTCCCCCGCATCCGGACTATGACACGAAGGACTGGGTCCTTTCCGTGTTCCGGGATCAGGATGCGGAAGCAATCTCCCATGCAGCCGAACAGGCTGCCGAGGCAGTTGAAACGTACATAAAATTTGGTTCAGAAAAAGCCATGAATAAATACAACGGAGGATAACCACCATGAGCAAAACATGCATCGCCATGCTCCTCGCGGGCGGGCAGGGCTCCCGTCTCTATGCCCTGACGCAGGATGTGGCAAAACCCGGCGTCCCCTTCGGAGGGAAGTACCGCATTATTGACTTTCCTCTCTCCAACTGTGCCAATTCCGGTATTGACACAGTCGGCGTCCTCACCCAGTACCGCCCCCTGCAGCTGAACAGCTACATCGGCAACGGCCAGCCCTGGGATCTTGACGTGGATGACGGCGGCGTTTACATTCTCCCGCCTTACCAGACAGCCGGTGAAAAAGGATCCTGGTTCCTGGGTACGGCAAATGCTATCTATCAGAACATAGCATTTATCGAAAATTTCGATCCGGAAAACGTTCTGATTCTCTCCGGCGACCACATTTACAAGATGGACTACGCTGACATGCTCCACGAGCATCTCGCGCATCACGCCGCTCTCACAATCGCCGTGCAGGAAGTTACCATGGAAGAGGCCACCCGTCTCGGTATCATGAGCACCGGTGAAAACGGCTACATCAATGAGTTTGAGGAAAAGCCGAAAAAACCGAAAAGCAATCTTGCCTCCATGGGCATATATATCTTCGACTGGAAGAAGCTGCGCCAGTATCTGATCGAGGATGAGAACGATCCCAAATCCAGCAAGGACTTCGGAAAGAACATCATCCCGAACATGCTCGCTGCCGGTGAAAACCTCTGGCCATACCGCTTCAAAGGCTACTGGCGCGATGTCGGTACCATCAAGTCCCTGTGGGATGCCAACATGGATATGCTCACACCGGAACTGATCAATCTCTTTGATCCTTCCTGGCCGATTCTCTCCCGCAGTCCTGTCTGCCCGCCGCATTTTGCCGGAGAAGGTTCGGAAATCATTCATTCCATCATATCCGAAGGCTGTGAAATCTACGGCCATGTCGAGAAGTCCGTTCTGTCTCCATCTGTAAAAATCGGAGCAAGAGCCCGTGTTCTCGAGAGCGTCCTCATGCCCGGTGCCGTAGTAGAAGACGGCGCGGTGGTTGAATATGCTATTGTCGGTGAAAAGACTGTTATCCGCAGAAACGCCCACGTTGGTTCCGCCCCGGATGATTCCGACAAATGGGGCATTGCGACCTGCGGACCGAACATTGAAATCAAGGAAGGCGCGGTGGTCCCCGCCGGAGCCATGATCTATACGGGCGAGGAGGTCTGAAACAATGAATAACTATCATGGTATCATTTTCGCGTACAAATCCTATCCCGAGCTTCGTGAGCTTGTCAGCGAACGCACAGCGGCTTCTCTGCCGATCTGCAGCCGTTACCGCCTGATTGATTTTGCACTGTCTTCTCTTAGAAATGCCGGCATCGTTGACGTCGGTGTGATTATGCAGCGGGACTACCAGTCCCTGCTCGATCACCTCGGCTCCGGCAAGCCCTGGGATATGAGCCGCCGCACCGGCGGACTGCGGATGCTGCCGCCGTTCGGTCTTCCCGAGCACCACAGAGGCGACTATTCCGGCACCATCGAAGCCCTCAATGCCGTTTCCTCCTATATTGAGGACATCCCCAAGAAATACATCGTTCTGATGATCGGCAATCTCTGCGCCAACATCAATCTACGCGAGGTCTGCCGTGTCCACGAAGAGTCCGACAATGAGATTACAGCCGTCTGCGCCAACTATGAGCCGGATGTTCTTCACAACCGTTATATCGTCGGAGATGACGGTTATGTGATGCAGGTTCTCTTTGACCGTCTCGGACCTTCCCAGGGAATCCCCTCGCTGGAATGCTACGTCATCAACAAGGATACGCTGCTCCGTCTGATGGACAGATGCCGCGCCCAGGACAAGTACCGCTGGCACCAGGATGCCATTTCGATGTTCCTTCGTGAAGGCGGCAAGATGGGCACCTATATTCACCGCACTTACGCCCGCATCATCAAGGATGTCGACGGCTATTATGCAGCCAACAAGGATCTGCTTCGTCCCGGCAACCGCGCAGCACTGTTTCCGCCTTCCCGCCCGGTTCGCACCAAGCTGGAAAGCGGCGTGAGTACCTACTACAGTGATGAAGCAACATCAAAGAACAGCCTCGTTGCAGACAACTGCAAAATTGAAGGCTCTATTGAAAACTGCATTGTTTTCACCGGCGTAAAAATCGGAAAAGGCGCTGTTCTGAAGAACTGCATCATTATGAAAGACTGCAGTATCGGCGACGGCGCAAAACTCGACTATGTCATTGCAGACAAGAATGTCACCTTTGCACCCGGAACTGTTATTACCGGCAACGAAAAGCTGCCGATCCTTGTTCCGAAGGGAGCTTCCGTATAAGAAGAAAACCGGCGTAAAGCAGTTTTTTCCTTCCTGTTATTCCCTCTTCCGGAGGGAATAGCAGGAAGTCATTTCGTTATCTATTGATTTAAGGAGTAAGAAGTAATTTATGAACAACAGCAGCATCTCCCGTGATGAAATCCGCTCTGTTATTGAGGATAAACTGTGCGCCATTTTCAGCGTTACCAGTGAAACCGCAACAGACGAACAGGTTTTTCAGGCTGCAGCAATTGTGATCCGGGAAATCATGGGCCGTTTTCTTGCGGTCGAAAATCCGAACAAGCATAACAAGGAAATTCACTACATGTCCATGGAATTCCTGATGGGCAGAAGCCTGATGAAAAATGCCTACAACCTTGGAATTTCAGAAGCACTCGCCGGTGCCCTTGAAGATCTCGGCCGCAATGCGACGGATATTTTCGAGGCAGAACCTGATGCCGGCCTTGGCAACGGCGGTCTCGGCCGTCTGGCGGCATGCTACATGGAGAGCATGTCAACCCTGGGGCTTGAGGGCACGGGGTATTCCATCTGTTATGAACTGGGTATCTTCCGCCAGAAGTTTAAGGACGGCAAGCAGACGGAGGTTGCCGATAACTGGCGTTCCGCAATGGAAAGCTGGCTGATCCCCCGCTATGAAGATACCGTAGAGGTCCGGTTCGGCGGCCGCATCGAGCCCCACTGGGACAACTTCGGTCACTATACTGCAGAGTACACAGGTTACACTGCTGTCAATGCCGTTCCCCGCGACATGCTGATCGCCGGCTACGGATGCAATGATATCAACACGCTCCGCCTTTGGGATGCGCACGCACTCGATTCTCTGGATATGTTCCTTTTCTCGGAAGGAAAGTATGTACAGAGTATGGAAAACCGCACCATGGCGGAAGTCATTACCAAGGTGCTCTATCCTGCAGATGATCATATAGAAGGCAAAACCCTGCGCCTCAAGCAGCAGTACTTCTTCGTATCTGCTTCCGCACAGGATATTGTACGCAAGCATATCAAGCGCTGGGGAGATATCCGCTCGTTTGCCGAGCACCACACCATCCAGATCAACGATACCCATCCGACCCTTATCATCCCCGAGCTGATGCGTATTTTCATGGATGAATACAAGCTTGGCTGGGATGAAGCGTGGCGTATTGTGTGCGCTTCGGTTGCCTATACCAACCACACTGTCATGAGCGAGGCTCTTGAGCGCTGGCCGCAGGATCTTATTGCCAGGCTGCTCCCGCGCATCTGGGAAATCATGTGTGAAATCAACCGCCGCTGGTGTGATTACCTGATTATGCGGCTTGGTGCGGGAGAGCGTGTCGGCCGCAACCTGATTATCCGTGACGGTCAGGTCCATATGGCCAATCTGTGCCTTGCAGCCTGCTACCGTATCAACGGTGTTTCCCGCCTGCACGGCGACATTATTAAAAACGATCTGTTCAAAGATGCCGCTTCCTTCCGCACAGAGCGCTTTACCTACGTCACCAACGGCATCGATCACCGCCGCTGGCTCGCACAGATTAATCCCGGGCTTGACAAGCTGATCCGTGAGCTGCTTGGTTCAGATGCCTATCTCACGGATGCTGAACAGCTGATCCGTCTCGCGGAGTACGAGAACGACAAGGACGTCCGACTCCGCATGCTGAAGATCAAAGCGGAAAACAAGCGCCGGTTTGCAGAGTTCGCAAAGCGCAATGACAACGTACTGCTCAACACGGACGCCGTGATGGATGTACAGATCAAACGTCTGCATGAGTACAAGCGTCAGCTTCTCTGCGCCATGCATATCGCCAAGCTGCAGCTCCAGCTGCACAACGATCCGAACAGGCCCTTCCTGCCGCGCACCTATGTTTTCGGTGCTAAAGCCGCCGCGGGATACAAAACCGCAAAGCGCATCATTGAGCTGCTTCTTTCTATGCAGGACGATATCAACAATGATCCCCTCTGCAAGGACAAGCTGCAGATCTACTTCGTGGAGAACTACCGCGTTTCCGCTGCCGAAGCAATTGTACCGGCTGCCCAGGTTTCCGAACAGATCTCCACAGCAGGCAAGGAAGCTTCCGGTACCGGCTGCATGAAGCTGATGATGAACGGAGCAGTAACCATCGGCACACTTGACGGCGCCAACGTTGAGATGTATGAACGGCTCGGGCCTGAAAACATGTTCCTCTTCGGCCTGCATGAAGATCAGATCACCGCTCTGCGCGCTTCCGGCTATAACCCCGGAGACATTGTCCGCAATGATTCGGAGCTTGAGTGTGTGCTCTCCCGCTTCTCGAACGGTTTCCGGGACGGAAAATCCTACTCTGATCTAACCTCCGGTCTCCTCTACGGCGGTGACCAGTATATGCTGATTGCTGATTTCCGCTCCTATACCGAGACGCAGGATCGTCTGTACTCCCGCATTGCCGATCCGTCCGAGCTCGGCCGTCTTGAAATCATGAATGTTGCTCAGTCCGGCATCTTTGCTGCAGACCGTGCTGTTACGGAATACGCAAAGAACATCTGGCATATTCTGTAATTCCCTGATACAAGAGAAAACCCTGCCGTTTTATGGCAGGGTTTTCTCTTTTTTCTGCAGTAATTATTCTTTTTTATCCTTCTCTTTTGAGTTTATAGCTCTTGCCGAGGTAGCAGTATTTCGATGTTTCCAGTTTTTCTTTCCCGATGAATTCCAGGTAATGCTCATTGGATAAATAGAGTATGATATGCCGCGTGCCGTCTTCATCTTCCCTCTCATCAAGGCCAACCACTCTTTCCCCGCCGGACTCAAAGAAATAATCTTCTTCCTTTGGCGACTTTCCTTCAAGCTTCGCAAGCTGATAACCGTTGTCGTCCTTGACAATATAGGTGACGACGGCACAGTGCTTTTCATAATCCACAGAGGAAATATTAAAAAGAGCTGTCGACCAGGAATTGCCTCCGCTGGTAACGTAGGTAAATACCCCGTGCGGATTCCAGCGATATGTCTGATGCAGCTCCTGGGAAGAAGACGCCGCTTCACTTTCCCTGTCTGCTGCGTAGGATTCCTCGAAGGCATCCTTATCCGGCAAAGTATAATTTTTGATTTCAATCTGAGAGCTTTCTTCCCTGCCGCAGGCAGAAAGAAAAACAAGCATCAGAAGTAGTATAATCGTCTTTTTCACTGTTTCGCTTCCTTTTCCGACCAGATCGAAGATGACAGTCACTTGATATTTATCCAAATCCCGATGTCATGCATTTCTGAATCCGGGATGCTCTTATAAAAGCGCTGTGCCTCATCATTGCTGGCCGTCAGGGCGATCAGTGTGTCTACATTCTGCTCTTTCAGTTTCTTTTTCAGTTCATCAAGCAACGCTTGTGCAACACCCTGATGCCGATAGCTTTTTATGACACAGATCCAATCCAGATAGGCTTTTACCGAACCGTCAAAATGTGAGGGGATCAGGGATGAATCAATACGGCCTACAACCTGCCCGTCCATATATGCCAACAAAGATAAGGAATTAGCAAATCGGTGGTCATGGAAGCTGGCGGTAACACTGCTTATGTATTGCTCATTGATCTCCCATCCCCAGAAATTTTCCTCTTCCCGGAGACGGTTTTCAAAGTCCAGCACATCCTGAATTTCCCTTTCCGTATACTGTTTAACGGTGATCCTGCTTCTTCTTATAGCGGACTGCATAACGTCACTCCATTTATCCCATTTCTCTTTATATTCTTCTGCTTTATTACACTTCAGCAGCCTGCAGAGAAACCTTTATTTCTCCGCCTCTGATAAACTGCGTGCCAACTTCAGCAAAACCCATCCGCTCATGGAATTTCAGACTTGCTTCGTTATACGGAACCGTATCTATCTCAGCTGTGACAACGGGTATACCATGCTGTTTTGCATGGTCGAAAACTTCCTGATACAACATTTTTCCAAGTCCTTTTTTGCGAAACGGCTCATCTATTACTATTCTGTCAATATACAAAAACCGATCAAAATTCTTCTTGAACCATTGATAGTTTTCGCTTTTATATGTTGCGGCGGCCTCTGTCAGCGCTATTAGAAAAGCTGCCCGTTCTCCGCCTGCAAGAGCTACGGAAAACATCTCTGACATCTTTATGAATTCACAGAGCTTCTTTCTGTCCATAGGAGACAAAACTTCAACATTTTCTTCATTCACACGGAGGATGAAGTCATAGTCGCTTTCATTCACTGCACGGATTTCAAAACCATCTGACATTTGTCGCTGTCCTCCAAAATCCCGATCTGCCGGGATCATTTTATCAGTATGTTAATCCAATAATCCCCTTATCGAATCCTCATAGTTTTCAGTAATCAGAGTAATCTGTTCTCCTGCGGCCTGGAATCCTTCTATGATCCGGCGATTATCTGTTTTCAGTTGTTCAACTGTACAATCAGAATCATCCAGCCTTTTTTCGATATCAGAGCCATGTGCTTTTATTTCTTCAAAATGCAAATCTATGTATTCTTCTGACATAGCCAGACAGATGAATCTTATCGACTGAAGATAATGTTCATCAAAACTATCTCTCCAGTCAAACGGTACATAACAGCCCTCGACTATAAGGTTCTGTTCATTTTCAATTGCAGTTTTGATCAGCTCGCGAACAATCGGCCAAAGATATCCTACAAGCTCATTATCGTCTTCGGGTGTAAGTTCCGTGTTGCCGCTTCGTATCAACCCCATTTTCAGATGATCTATCGAAATATATGGATATTTATATTTTTCAAGCATCCTCTGTGCCAGAACAGTTTTTCCGGCATGAGATGCGCCTGTTATCAGTATAATCATAGCTTTT
>JAEEGL010076912.1_pt1 | contig 16672 bp, 16 predicted proteins | sample 9134231 | NCBI WGS metagenome assembly JAEEGL01 (sample SAMN16246548, study PRJNA631951) | gut metagenome | biome: gut microbiome; feature: rumen; material: fiber-attached | host: Bos | place: Iran: Karaj | collected 2018-10 | reverse complement strand
TTGTTTATAACATCTCTTAAACGTTGAGTACCTGCTTCAGGAGCGAATGTTAATCCACCTTTTCTGATTTGAGGAGTTTCGTCGAGAAGCTTGATGGTATTATCATTCATTCTCAGAGACGGAATAGAAATTGTCTGTTCTGGATAAAGCTTTGAAGCTTGAAGTGCTTTTACAAGGTTTTCAAAATTAGAATAATCAGAAGTAGATAAAGAAAGAAGACCTAAGGTTTCTTCTCCTGTATTCTTGAGCATTTCACAAGAATATTTGACTATATTTTCTACTGGGCGTTCTCTTTTGGGTCTATAGTAGAAACCAGCATTGCAGAATCTGCAACCTCTGATACAGCCTCTGAATATTTCAATGGCAGCTCGATTATGAGTTGCTTGAACATTTGGAACAACTGGATGTAAGGGTGGGGCACTATTAGCAAAGTCTTTGAATACTCTTCTTTTTACACTTTTTGCAGGGAATTCGGGAACCCACATTCCCGAAATCTTGCTTAAAGCCATTCTTTTTTCTCTAATAGTTGCTTTGGCTTCTTTAGAAGCTATTAAGCAATCGCACATTTCAAGAATTGCTTCTTCACCATCGCCAATGAAAATAGCATCCATGAACTTTGATACAGGCATTGGATTAGCCGCAGAAGGACCACCAGCTATAATCACAGGACCCTCTTTTCTTTCTTCCCATAGAAGAGGAATATTCCCTAAGTCTAATATGTATAAGACATTTGTGAATGTCATTTCATATGGGAGCGTGACGTAAAGAGCATCGAACTGATTTAACGGAGTGCCTGTTTCAAGAGAATATAAGGGAAGATTCTTTTTCTTTAAAAGAGATGCAAAATCAGGCCAGGGAGCAAAACATCTTTCTGCCATTATATCTGGTCTGTTATTAATGGATTCATAGAATATTTTTATGGCTTGGTTAGACATCCCTAGCTCATAAAGATCAGGAAAAACCAGACAGACTCTAAGCTTTGGATTATTTTTTATTGGTGCCTGGTTGGCTTCCCCCCCTAAATAACGGGCTGGCTTTTCTATTTCAAGCAGTTCCCAGTGCGATAATTGTTCTATAATGTTTTTCATTTCTTATTTGACGGTATGTTTTGTTTATTGATAGTAAAAACCAAATCGAAATCTCTTCCTGAAAAATCTATATCATAGGCTACTTCAGTCTCTGGTATAGAAAAGACTTGAGCTGTATCTTTGTGAAGCGATTCCAGCAAAAGTCTTGCATTTTCTCCAGTTAATCCTAGTCTATTGCCTAGAATAGAGAATTGAACTCTTTCTTTCGGAGATAGCTTTTTTAGGGGAGCTTCTCCAAATGTGTAAGAATCACTCATTTTTCTAATAGTTTTGCTTCGACCATTTTAGCTTTGCGAGAAGCATAGCTGTTAGATGGGTCGATACCCAATGCTGCATTGTAAGAGGCAAGTGCAGAAGCATATTCGCCACGGCTTGCATATATATCACCAAGATTGATGTAGCAGTCTACATTGTTTGGCATTAATTCAGAAGCACGCTTGTAATTTAATATGGCGTTTTCTATTAAGCCTCTTCTGTGATATGCAATACCTAACTGATAGAATACTTTACCGTTCTTCTGATCAATTCTGGAAGCTGATTCAAAGGCTTTTAATGAAGCTTCTTGCTGCCCTTCAAGGAGATAAAGCTCACCTAAGGCAACCAATACTCTTACGTCACCACGGTCTTTGCTTTCATAAGCTTTAAAGTGAATTATTGCTTCTTTGTTCTGACCTTTTTGTTTGCAGATTGTTCCAAGTGCATAGCGAGCCTTCATATGGAAAGGTTCGTATTGGATACATTTATTAAGCAGTTCTATTGCATCAGCTTCACGATTCATATCCATCATGAATATAGACAGATTATAATAGGTTTCTGCATAGTTTGGAGCCAGTTCTAAAGTTCGTTTCCATTCTTTTATAGCATCATTTATTCTGCCTTGCTTATAATAGCATAAACCCAGATTATGGTGAGCTTCTATAAAGAGCTTTTCCATTTTCAGAGTTTTTATCATATGTTCTTCGCATACATCCAGCTTGCCATATTGGCCTGCAAGAGTGCCATACATATATTCATCTACAACTTTTTCTGGCAATTCTTTCTTATACTTTCCTGTAACTACATTTGTTTTAGGAAGTAATTCAGACAAAGGTATGTTTTTGACTGATTCAGAAAGTTTTATTGTTGATTTTGTTGTGTTTTTATTGCTGGATTTTTTGCTTTTACAGCCTGCAGTAAATGAAACTACAGATATTATAAGCATTAAGCAAAAAATAATTTTAATTTGTTTGCGTTTCAATGTTTTGCTCCCGTTATTTTTTTTATTATTAGGTTATTCTAACACAGTAGAAGGTCCTTGCCAAGAAACAACATAACCTTCTTTCTCTCTTTTTATATGTATAATTCTGTGATTCCCACTGTCCAAAAGAAAAACTGTATCGTCACATAAAGCTATGTCTGATGGTTTTTTAAATGAAGAACCATTAGAAGCTTCTGTTATCACAGCCAATCTGACGCCTTGTGGGGTGTATAGGCTTAATTCATTTGTGCTGTCATCGCATACTGTTAAAAGACCGTCACTATCAACTGCTACTCCAGTAGGTGCCTTTAAATGGTCTTTTATTTCATATTTGTATGAGCCTAGTCTGTCGAATACTGCTATTCTTGATTTTCCTCTGTCTGCAATATAAACAGAACCGTCTATTCCTACATCAATTTGAGTCGGGTTCTTTAACTGTTTTTCAGAATAACCGAACCCGCCTATTTCTAATAGTTTGGTGCTATGTGGAGATATTTTATATACTAAATCAGAACGGCCATCTACTATCCAGACATTGTTTTCGTAATCTGTTACAATTCCTTTAGGTTTATTTAAACGATTCCTTCTATCATTCTTTTTAGGGAAAAGATTTCCTTTATAGCTTTTATATGAATCGTATATCGCTATTCTATCGTTGCCATAGTCTGAAATGTAAAAGTTTGAAAAACCACCGGCAGCTACGTCATAAGGATTATTCAAGCTGTCTTCGCTTTCATCGCTTTTTTTGCTTCCTGTGTATGATAACCCGAATCCGCCATGCTTACCTATAAATCTGCCATCTTTCCCAAGACGAATAATGCGGTCGTTGCCAGTATCTGCAACTAATATTTCTTTTCTTGAAACATCATAATCAATGCCTGTCGGACTATCGAACTGACGTTCTCCTTTGCCACGACTACCAGTTTCTTTGAAAGGAACCAGATTAATATTATATAATTCTATCGTGCCTCTTCTGTTTGTGAGCTTATTTTCGGGGAAATTTAATTTATAGGTACCCTTTTTCATGTATCTGGGTCCCCAAATCTTTTCAGTCTTGTTTTTGCCGTTTACTTCTCCTATTATTGCCATACAACCATCAGAAGGTAAGTTAATGACAAAGGTAGAGGTTCCAGATGCTGTTTCCAGCGTAGTCCACATTTTGTCAGAGTCTTTTTCTGCAAAAGCAGGTAAACTAAGTAATAATAGTGAAAATAGAAGAAGAATAGGAATATTTCGATTAGTTATTTTCATTTGCCTTTACCTTATTTATATAGTTGTTGATTTCTTTTATTGCATCAATATTTCTAGGACCAGGTCTTACAATTATATCTTGATTAATCTTGAAAATGTTATTATTTTTTACAGCTTTTATATTTTTCCAGCCAGGTCTTTTCTTTATTTCTTCAATACTGGCATCAGGGTATGCTAATATAATTAAATCAGGGTTAGCTAACATTAGTATTTCAGTATTAACTACAGGATAATCTTTTTGTTTTTCTAAGGCATTTTTCCCCCCTGCTATTTCAATCATACTATTTATCATAGTATCACGACCTACTGCTTGAACAGGGTTATTCCAGATTTCTAGATATATTTTAACTTTTGAGGTTTCTTTGGATTTTTGTAATTGTGAAATATCATTATTCCATTTTTCAATAAATTCATATGCTTTTGTGGGATTATCTAGCATTAGAGCTAACCTAGCTGCTTCTATAGGAATATCTGAATAATTTTTTATTTCTAAATTAACATAATTAAGATTTAACTTTTTAAACTTTTCTTCATAGCGCTTATGTATTCCGTTTGTATCAACCAATATTGTTGGTTTTAGAGAAACGATTCTTTCAATATCTAGGTTTTGATCTCCTATTCGTGGGAGATTAGTTAATTTGCCTTCAGGATAATTACAGTATTTTGAAATAGCAACTACTTCTTTATCAAAGCCTAACGCAAAAAGCATTTCTGTGCTGGAAGGAATTAGAGAAATTATCCTGTTATTGGCATATGTTCCTGTAATACTAGTAAAAATCAATAATGTAACAATTATTAATAAGTGTATTTTATTTTTCATTTTGTTTTTTACGAATTTCAAAGAATTCTTTTTTGTTTTTATTATGCTCTTCTATTGATTTTGAAAAGTTATGACCACCGTCTTTACCGTTAACTACAAAAAATAAATAATCTGTTTCAGAAGGACAGGCAACTGCTTTCATTGAAGCAACTCCGAAATTAGATATAGGGGTAGGGGGAAGTCCTTGTTTCAGATATGTGTTATAAGGTGATTCTATTTTCAAATCTTCATTGTATATTCGCTGTTTATGATAACCTAAGGCATAAAGAACTGTAGCGCAGGATTCCAATTTCATGTTTTTGCGTAGTCGGTTATAAAATACAGAAGCTATAAGAGGCCTGTCTTTGTCTAAAACAGCTTCTTTTTCTACTAAGGAAGCTAGAATACAACCTTCATATTGGCTTAATCCCTGCGGTAGCTTTGTAATAAAAATCTTATCTATCTGGTGTTTCATCAGCTTAAGCATTCTTTCTGCAACTTTGCCTGCTGGTGTGCCTTTTTCGAAATAATAAGTGTCTGGAAATAACAAGCCTTCAGCTTGAGGAATTAATTCCCAATCTGAAAAGACTTTCCCAAGACGACCCGGGTCTGTAACTTCTTCCATAAAATCTATTGCTTTGCAGATTGAAGCGTCTTGTAAAATAGCGGCTACTTCTTTTAGAGTAGTTCCTTCTGGAATGGTTACAGAAACTGTTATTTGATTACCTTTTAGAAGTTGTTGTATTACTTCTGCTAGAGTTTCTTTTCCGGTAAAAGAATAATGTCCTGGTTTTAAACTTTGATCAACAGCTAAAAAACGTATATAAAGCTGAAAAAGAAGAGCACTTCTTATAACATTCTTTTCTTTTAAAACTGTTGATATTCTTTTTGTTGAAAAGCCTTGGTCTATATTTACTTCCGTGGTTTTCCCCTTCATTACGGGTTGAGACATTTCGCTAACCCACGACCATACGCTAAAAGAGAAACCAACTACCATTGCTAGAAAAAAGAATGCCATGATGATTGCTATTTTTATAGTTTTCATCATGACATTCTCTTTTTCGTTAGTTTAATTAGGGAATCTAATTGATTATTTTGCTTTTTTTACAAAGTTTAATACTGTATTACGGCTGTTGTCTAGTACATAGACATCATCTCTTGTTTTTGCTATGACTCCTGTTGGATATAAGAAATTGCCTTCATGATTACCAAAGGTTCCAACTTGAGATATAAGCTTGCCGTCTGGAGATAAAATAACAACTGGAACTTCACCTAAATCAAGAACGTAGAGGTTACCATTGTCATCAATGTGAATACCAGATGGACCCTTCATTTCTTCGTATTCGCCCTTGCTCTTTATTTCTTCTACGAAGTTACCTTCTAAATCTAGCTTAACAATACGTTTTCCACCAAAATCTGTTACATATATTATGTCTTTATGTATTACTATTGAAGTTGGGAAAACTAATGCAGCTTTACCTTGTCCACCGATTTTTCCTAAAGGTTCACCGTTTTCAGAATATTTAAAAATATCTGAATTTCTAGACATAATGACATATACGTTGCTGTCTTTGTCTACTGCTGCATCCATAGGGAATTTCATGTTCTTGGTAACTTTTTTCATAGGAGTACCGTCAATATCAAACTTGACGATTTTATTACCTTTTTGGTCACAAACCCAAACTGTATTAGTTGATTTGTCAACCCCTAAACCGCTGATGCTTTGGAGTTTCATTTTATCAACTCCAAATTCTCCGCCAGCAGCAACAAAAGCACCTGAAGGAGATATTATCTGAAATCTTGTATTTCCTGCATCTGCAACTACTAAATTACCATCTTTATCAATGTCCATATCTGTTGGACTTAAAAATTCAGCATTACCTGAACCGGATTTACCAAATTCTTTCTCAAAAGTAAAGTTATTGGGAACACAACCCGTTGTAAAAACAAGTAGTGCCAAGGTTAAAGATAACCAAGACTGTTTCCTGTTTAACATAATTCCCTAATTCTCCTATTATTTTTATCAAACATAATATAACCAATAATATATGTTTTGTAAAATAATTTTTTGTGTTATAATAATAAAAAGGTGAAATAAATATGAAAAATAAAAAACATGCTTTTACATTAATTGAACTAATGATTGTTATTGCTATTATTGGTATTCTTGCTGGTATGGCATTGCCTAATTTCCATAATGCGCGTGAACGTGCAAGACAAAGTAAATGCTATGAGTATTCATCGCTTCTAACTAGAACTTCTGAAATCTACTATATCGATCATAAGATGTATCCTTCTAAAGTCGAAGATATGAATAGTTATTTAAGTGGAGATAAAGGCTTTACTTGTCCATCTGGTGGTGTTTATGCTCCTTTGAGTGGAAGTGGTGTTGGCGATAACAATAGTATGGTTTATTTTTGTTCTAAGCATGGTTGTGCTTCTGCCACCTGGGGTGGTTAATAAAGATAAAAAAAAGCCTCTGCTTTTGGCAGAGGCTTTTTTTTATCTTTATTTTTCTATTATGCTATCTAATCTTGAAAGATTCATACTTAAATCTACATGACCTTCGTTTCCTTCAGGTTCTGTTCCATTTATAAGAAATCTTACTTTGGCTTTGGGGTCTAATTCAGTAATAGAATTGACTATCGAATATATAGCTAAAACCTGTTCATTGGCACCGTAATTATAAATCTTATTGAACTCTCTGCTAAAATCTACTATAAACAGACCAGAATCATAGAACAAACCACGTAAAGTTAGATTTTCAGGAAGAAGTTTGTATAGTCTTTCATTAGAAGGAGTTTCTAATAAAGAATTTACAACCTGTCTTGCTTGACCTATTTTCATAGAATTTCTTCTAACTTTTTTATTTTCACTTTCTAGTTTATCTTTGCCTTTTATACCATAGTATATTTGAAGGTGTTGAACTTCTTCACTTGGAATATACTCTTCCTTAGGTTTAGATGATATTTCTGAAGATGAATTGGTGTTTGTGGTTGTTGCTTGGTTAGCAATCTGTTGATTATTTGTTTGTTTTTCAGCAAAGAATGAAGCAAATTGTTTTTGGAACAGAATGATACCAGAGATTGCTAACCCCATGATAATTAGACCCATGAAAAGAAATAAGAGGTTTTCTTGATTCTTCTTTGATTTTTTAGCCATTTTGTTCTCCTGATATTATTTCAGTTCTATTCCATTAAAGAAATCAATTACTGCATTAGTTATTGATTTTGCTATAGCCTGCTTATATTTGTCGCTAATAAGGTTTTTCCCTTCGACTTTGTCTGAAAGCATACCTATTTCAACAAGAACAGCAGGATTCATTATGAATTTCAGAGGAAGAAGCGGACTTTTTGTCACTCCTCTGCTTTCTACTTGAAGATGTTTAGTAAGTCTGTTGTTTATTTTTTTCGCTAGAAATTCAGCTAAATCAAATCTAGTGGTTTTTAACCATTCTGCAAAAACATTATCGTAAGTAGCACCCTGAATATCGTTATCATACCACAAACCCTTGTCAGTAAAAGTGAAACAGGCTACTCCATGTTTCATATTGTCATTAGAACCACCTGTATGAATAGCTATATGTAAATCGCCACCATTTTTGTTGGCAAGACTTAATCTTTGAGTTGAATTCAAAGTTGTATCACTGGTTCTAAGTAAAACTGCTTTGAACCCAGCTTTTTCTAATTCTTCTTTTAAGTATTTTGCTGTTTCAAGATTAATGGTCTTTTCCGGTGGACGACCAGGATACTCGAAGCCAGGGTCAGAGCCACCATGTCCTGGGTCAATAACAATGGTTCTTCCTAGAAAAGACTTGTTTTGTAGAGTTTCTAAGGGAACTTCTATATTGATTTCAGGTGGCTTTTCCATTTCAGGTGGTTTAGGTACATTAACAGTTGGCTGTTCTGGTGTAATGTCTGTTTTTATAATTGGTGGGGTAATAGAGGCTGGTGCAGACGCAACTTCTGGTAATGGGGTTCCGGAAGGAAGCTCTACTATCATACGGAACGGATCTGCAACAGTTTCTATTGTTGGTGTTTTCTCTTTTTGAGTTAAAGTAAAGGTGAGTATTAAACCTTCTCTATTTGCACCACTATTAATATCAAGTTTAGATATGTCTCTACCGACTGGGTCTGTTCTTTTAGTAGGGATAAGGTTTTTGCAACCGCTAATAGTCAGTCTGTAGATTCCATTTTTAAAATCACTTTTATAGCTTACAGGATTACTGAATTCAAGAACTACTCTTGTATGATCTTCTCTTAAGCTATGTCTTAATGCTAATAAGATAGAATCTGTATCCTGAGATGGTTGATCATAAATGTTTGGTTGATCAACCGGTTGAACTTGCGTCTGAATACGAACAGGAGTTTCTACTGCAGGCTTTATATTATTCTGATTATTATAGGAGCTTTGAAATGTCGTGTTTTGGTTCGTTGGAGTCATTTGAACAGAAGGAACAGATCTGGCTCCTGGAAAAACTCCTTTAAGTGAATCAGCAGGAATAAAGATTACATTGTTCTGAATTCTAGGGGTAGCACTTAGCTTAATCTCTTTTTCATTTGCAATTGCAGTGTTTTCACCAACTCTAAATTTGATAGAATTGAGACCTTTGCGCATTATTAGCATTTTTTGAATAGGGAACCATTGATGAGAGATTCCATTAGCTTCAGCAAAGCTTTCTGCGTTGATATAGTCTGCTGCAAAAGCAGGAATAATTGCAGTCATGGCTAAACCCATCAATGCAGAAAGAATATATTTTTTATTAGACTTTCTCATTTATAGCGTCCCCCTAATTCTCTTTCCATATCGCGTTTGGCGTCTTTCTTAGCAATAGCTTCTCTCTTATCATACATAGCTTTCCCTTTTACTAAGGCAATTTCAACTTTTACTCTTCCTTCTTTAAAATAAAATTTAAGAGGAACAATTGTTATACCTGTAGTTTTTACTTTTTGACAAAGTTTAAGAATCTGCTGTTTATGAGCAAGTAATCGACGTTTCCTTTCAGGATTGTGGTCTAATCTGTTTGAATAAACGTTAGAACCTATGTGAACATCACAAAGCCAAAGCTGTCCATCTAGAGCGTCTACAAAAGAATCTTTAAGTGTTACCCGACCTTCCCGGCAGGGGCGAAGCTCTGAACCTACCAGAGCAATACCTGTTTCAAGCTTTTCAAGAATAAAATAATCATGATAGGCTTTTCTATTTTCAGCTATTATTTTTATTCCGCTTTTATCTTGTTTTTTTGAACTCAATAAAGTCACCTGCTTTCAGACCGGTGCTGAATTCTTTACGTATCAGCGCCCAGCTTGTATTTTTATAAACTTTTGTCAGCAGAAGATCAGCAATTGCTTTATCTGGTTCTCTGCCAATTGCTTTCCCGTTATCAGGATCTTTTAATATAGCACCAGGTCTATAAGCTTTCATTGTCAGACGAAATTCATCTGAAAGATTTAGACCTTCTTCCATTCCAATATTAAGAATTACTTGACCATCAACTCTTTTTATAACCTTAGCTGATGCTATAGGTGATAGATATTTTTCTTCTACAACAAAATGATTCGCTATTTCTAAGAAACCTGGCTGGTTTTCGAATCTTAGTCTGTGTTTGGCTACTAGTGGCGATAGAACGTAATCCATGTTTGCTTTAAGCATACGTTCTGCACCTTCTTTAAAATGTTCGTAGCTTACTTCGCGGCTGAATAGCAAATCTCTATAAAATTTGACACTGGCCTGGTATTCTTTTTTATCCCATAAAATACGTGCCATCATAACTAGATACTGAGGATTGCCAGGATAAGCCTTTATGGCTTCATCCATTTCTATTTCGGCTCCATCCCAGTGACCTGCATCTAATAAAGTCATTGCTTTGTCATAATGGATTTTAGCTTTTTTTATCTTTTCACTAGTCTTTTTGCGCTGAATATAATCAGGATATTCGTTATTTTCGATTTTTAAAGCTTCTCTTCTGAAGTGTATCAGTCTGTTAAGTCTTTCAACTTCTTCCCAGTGGAATAAAGCATCGTCAAGACGGCCCATTTCTCTATATAGTTTTCCTAACCAGTAATGGGCTTTTATTAAATTAGGTTCAAAATACAAAGCTTCTTTTAATGAATCTTCCGACTTTTCGAATTCCCCATAACGATAATACTTATAACCTAATTCGTAAGCATTTAGAGCTCGGTCTAATGTATCTTCCGTTTTTATGAAATCAGGTTTTCGTTCTGCAGCTTTTATTGTGGCTGGAGTAAAAGAAATATTGAAACAACCAATGCTTAAAAGCAACAAAATAGCTTTTTTCGTAAAAAGCATCCGAGCTGATGGATATGTATACATTGCTTTGCCTACCTGTAAAATGAAACTAGTTCAATCTATATATCGGTAAGCTCAATTGGATAATTTAGAAAAAACAGCTTTATCTGATTATTTGCTTAAGTATTTTATAGGATTCATATAATTGCCGCGATAATAAACAGTAAAATGGAGATGCGGCCCGGTTGCTCTTCCAGAACAACCAACAGTTCCTAGAATTTGTCCTCTGCTAAGAGTTTGTCCTTTTTTGCAGATTATTTTACTAAGATGACCAAAACAGAGAGTATGACCTGAAGAGGTTTTTACTTTTACCATTCTGCCAAGTGCTCCAGACCAGCCGGAATCTACAACAATGCCATCGGTTGGGCAGAGAACTTTAGTGCCGGATTTTCCTCTTATATCTATGCCGTTATGAAAAGAACGGTTGCCTGTTACTGGATGAACACGCATTCCGAATTTTGAAGTGATAACACCTCTGACAGGCCATAATACTGTATTGGAATGATTCTTTTTACTTTCAACTTTAACTATTTTCCAGGTTTTAACAGCTTCTTCTGTTTGTTTTATTATACTTTCTGTGGCTTTTTTGTATTCTTCTAATTCTGTGCGTGCAGAAGCCATTATGCTTACAAAAGATTTATACACTTCAACAGGTTTTACTAATCTTGTTTCTTCAGAAGTTATAGAAAAACTATGAACTTCTGTTGATGGAACAGACAATTGCAAAAGAATTATTGCTGTAAGGATTAATAAAACCCTAATAGGTGTATTAAAGGATTGTTTGCTGGAAATCATAATCTGTTAAAGAGAATTTAGCTTTCTGTATCTTTCTTATTTGAAGAGCTTTTGTAATTAGGATTAATCAAGCTGAGAAATTCTTTATTGTTTTCTGTGTTTGAAATTCCTTTAACAAGCATTTCAACGATTTCTTGAGAACTCTTATCTTCAAATGCACGACGCAAAATGATAACTTTCTTGAGATCTTCTGGATCCATAAGAAGTTCTTCTTTTCTTGTGCCTGACATCTTAACATCAATGCACGGGAAAATGCGTTTATTGAAGAGTTTTCTATCAAGATGAAGTTCCATGTTGCCTGTGCCCTTGAATTCTTCAAAAATAACTTCATCCATCTTTGAACCAGTATCAATAAGTGCAGTAGCTATAACTGTAAGACTTCCACCATGTTCAATTTTACGAGCTGCACCCAGGAACTTTTTCGGTTTATAAAGTGCAAATGGATTTACACCACCAGAAAGTGTCTGACCAGCAGATGGCATTGAAATGTTATAGGCTCTGGCTAATCTTGTTATAGAATCTAATAGAATAACTACGTCTCTGCCTAATTCAACATGACGTTTCGCTTTTTCCAATAGAAGTTCAGAAACTTTAATGTGATTGTTAATATGCTCATCAAATGTAGAAGCAACAACTTCTGCATCAACTGAACGCATCATATCGGTAACTTCTTCTGGGCGTTCATCTATAAGAAGAATAAGCATTAAAACTTCTGGATGATTGCGGGTTATAGCATTTGCAAGCTGCTTTAATAATACAGTTTTACCTGCTTTTGGCGGAGCAACTATAAGACCGCGCTGTCCTTTTCCTATAGGGCAGACTAAATCGAATACTCTTGTCGAAACATCATCTTCGCCAGTTTCTAATCTAAATCTATCTGTTGGGAAGACTGGAATACCATCTTCAAAATTAACTCTCTGGCGGAGTCTATCTAAGCTAACGCCGTTTACAGCTTCTATTTTAAGGAGAGAATGATAACTTTCATCGTCTTTGGGTAAACGAACCTGAGCAATAACAGTATCGCCGCTAAGTAAATTATAGCGCTTTATCTGAGAAGGAGATACGTAAACATCATCATCATTCTGTACATAGCTATGAGTTCTAAGAAAACCATAACCCTCAGGCATTATATCTAATACGCCTTCTGAATATGCTAATCCATCTTGGGCATATTGTTCTTGAAGAATACCGCGTATTAGTTCGCCTTTCTTCATTTTTTCGCTACCGTCTATCCCGATAGCCTTGGCAACAGCTTTTAAATTCTTAATAGGTTCATCACAAAGCTGTAAATACGTAAATGTGGGATTCGGACTTTCCACTTTATCTTTTCCTTTCGCGGATTACCGTATAAGTTCTATTTTTTATGAGGTTTTGATGTGGTTGAAATAATAGATTGAGAAAGCTGTCTGAACATCATATCTCCTAAGCCTATTTTCATTTCTTTGGCTCTTTCCTGGTCAAGCATATCTGAAAAAATCTCTTCTGCCTGACCACCATAAACCAAAGAATTCTTAGGATTTGCAGTCTTTCTCATTTCTTTAAGCATTTGATGCATAAAAATTGATTCAAACTCAGAGCAAGCTTCCTTAAGCTTTGTAAGTTCCTGCTTTTTTGATTCAGGAAGTTCATTAATTTTGTTTGATAATAAGGAATTGCTCAGAGTTGAAACTGTCATTATCAGAATCCTAATTTCATTTTAGTTTCTTGTAACTTTTTATTGTTTGGTTCTAAAGCTAAAGCTTTTAAAATGTTTTCTTTTGCTTCAGAAGATTTTCCACGTCTTGCTTGGATTTCTGCAAGGGCTGCAAAAGCTTCTGCATCGCTGTAAAACATATCGAAAGAATAATGGTTGCTAATTGCATCGGTATCATACTTAATAGCAAGCTTTAGATTTTCTTCTGCTTTTTCATCATCACCGATATAATAGCTGCATTTTCCTATATAATAATAACCTTCAGCCAAATCAGGTTTTGAACGAACTAATCTGGAATATTTTTCGATTATTCTATTGAAATATTGCTTGGCTTCATCATCTTCTCCAATTCTTTGAAGAATTTGAGCATAATAGTAATTTGCCATGGTATTACTATTAGTTGCTTTAAGCTCATTCTTTATAGAATCTTTTGGATCAGAGCTATTTCCGATAAGAAGATTTTCAAAAGATTGTTTGGCTTCATCAATCATATTCTGATCGAAATAAATCTTACCTATAAAAGCATGTATGTCATCCTGAGGTTTCATATCATATGCTTTTTTGAAATTTGCAAGAGAATTTGTATAGTCTCCAAGCAATAGATAAGTTCGACCTAAATCATAATAGTTATTTTGAATATTTGGATTAAGTTCTTGAGATTTCAAATAGCATTTTAATGCTTCTTCTATTCTACCAAGCTTAAGTAGACAATCGCCTTTTTTGTTATAAGCTTCTGCAAAATTCGGATCACATTCGATTGCTTTTTCTATAACCTTAAGAGCTTGTTCTGTCTTATTCATTAAAAATAATGAAAGACAAGATTCCATATATTGTTCAGCTTCCATAAATCTATTTGTTTCGGTCATTATTAAAACCTCTTTGGGGGAAAACTTGCTTGTGGGGGAAAAAACTCAAGCTACTATATTGTTACTATTACCATATGTCTCTAGTAATTTGCAAGAGGGAAATTAAATATAATTAAGATATAAGATAGAAGATTGAGAAATGAGAATTGAGAGATGAGAATTGAGAGATGAGAATTGAGAAATGAGAATTGAGAGATGAGAGATGAGAATTGAGAGATGAGAAATGAGAATTGAGAAATGAGAATTGAGAGATGAGAAATGAGAATTGAGAGATGAGAGATGAGAATTGAGAAATGAGAATTGAGAGATGAGAATTGAGAGATGAGAATTGAGAGAAATGAGAGATGAGAATTGAGAGATGAGAAATGAGAATTGAGAGATGAGAAATGAGAATTGAGAGATGAGAGATGAGAAATGAGAATTGAGAGCATAGAGCTTAGAGCGGACAGCAGACGCGAGCCTTCGAATTAGAGAGCATAGATAAGAATTGAGAGAAGTCTACCCATTGTCATAAACGTATAGCTTTCAGGGCTAAAGCCCATACGCTATACTTATTATGACAAATGGGTAGACTACAATTCCAACAATTCCAACTATTCTAACAATTCCAACAATTCTAACTCTTTAAGTTGTTATTGTAGTTAGTTTTTGTTGTAGTTATCGTTATTCGATTGCTTTCAATGTAACGATTATTACAATTATTCGTTAGCATACTAGCTTACGATTAAACAATAAAAACAACAACTACCAAAAACTATAAAAACATTGGTTCACATTATCTTCAGATCACCATGAAGTGCACCAGCAGCGTTGATAGCTTCAAATATTGCAATAAGGTCCTTGGGAGTAGCACCTACTGCATTAAGTGCGTTTACTAAATCATCAACAGTAGTTTCTCCTTGTACATCAACCATAGACGCTTGCTTTTCATCTCTGCGTCTTCTTCCACCACCCATACCGCTTTGATTTTCATTGTTAGCATCTACAGCGATTCTTATGCCATTGTGAGAAATAACCACACGGCTGATTCTTACATTGTTTCCAACGATTACAGTGCCTGTTCTTTCGTTGATTACAACTCTATTTGGTTCATCAATAGTAAGAGTTAAGTTTTCTATGTTCGCAGCAAAGCTTACTGGGTCATCAGCCATGCTTCTTGGAACTGTTACTTCAACCTGACCTGGGTTGGTTATTACTGCCCAGCCGTTGCCGTAACGTCTGTCAACTGCTTCTTTTACTTTTCTGGTAAGAATTGCATCTTTTTCCTGAAGTAAAATGCTGAATTTGCCGGAACGAGCAAAACGGTCTTCTACACTGCGTTCCATTATTGCACCACCAGAGATATAACCTACAGTTAAATGATTTCTCTGAGTGTTTCTGTTGTTGGCTGCACCGCCTGTAGTGGCTTCAAAGCCACCAATGGAAACATTCCCTTGAGCTACAGCATAAACCTGACCATCGCCACCTTTTAATAGGGTTGGGAGTAAAACACCGCCCATAAGGCTCTTGGCATCGCCGATTGAACTGATGGTAATGTCAAAGCTTTCACCTGGTCTTGCATAAGGAGGAAGCATACCAGTAACTACAACAGCGGCAGAGTTTTTGGAAACTATTTGAGAGGAATTAACTTCCATGCCCATGTTCTGAAGCATACCTTTCATCATTTCAACACTCATTTCACCCTTGTCGCCAGTAGCATTAAGACCAGTAACAAGACCATAGCCGATAACCTGGTATTCGCGGTCTCCGCTCATTCTAGAGATGTCTTTGATTCTGACTTTTGCCTGTGCAAAAACAGAATGGGTAACATTAAGCATTATAAATGCCATGATAAAAGTGAATGCTATTTTGTTGAATGAGAATGATTTGTTTGCTTCCATGCCAAATACTTTCTGTCAAATTTATATTTTCCACTAGGTATATCGGCAGATTGCCCCTCATTGTTTAGATATTTTATTTGTTTTTATTGCATTGCGGACAGCAGCTTGCTCAATCTTATTCTCCTCTGCTCTGAGAAGTCTACCCATTGTCATAAACGTATAGCTTTCAGGGCTAAAGCCCATACGCTATACTTTTTATGACAAATGTGTAGACTTATCTAATCTCTGTTCTCTAAAAGACCCCCTTTTGGAAAGGGGGATGTCATGCAAAGCATGACTGGGGGATTTTCGAGAAGCTGAATAAGCAGTAAAAAGTTGAGTCCGAAGACTTGTAGTGAATCTAAAACAATCCCCTAAGCTCTCCGCTCTTGTGCTCTAAGCTCTAAAAAGGCTGGATTGCCACGCCTTCGGCTCGCAATGACGGTTATGGCAGAGACTTACATTTGCAAAAACAAATCCCTTCTCCCTATACCCTAATCCCTAAAACAACCTTAAATCACATAAAATCCTAAGCTTTAAAAACTCTTGATAGTTACCTAAAAAAGTGCTACTATCTCAACAGTTTATTACTACCTCGAAAGGATGAGCGATGATTTACACACAAGAAGTTAACAATATGTGCTCAGTAAGAAAAGGCGCATATCATGGTCCAGCTCCAATTCCTGAAGAAGGAAAATGGATTCAGGTTAAGGAAATCAAAGATGTTAGCGGTTTTACACATGGTATCGGTTGGTGTGCTCCACAGCAGGGTGCA
>JAEEGL012836962.1_pt1 | contig 16673 bp, 11 predicted proteins | sample 9134231 | NCBI WGS metagenome assembly JAEEGL01 (sample SAMN16246548, study PRJNA631951) | gut metagenome | biome: gut microbiome; feature: rumen; material: fiber-attached | host: Bos | place: Iran: Karaj | collected 2018-10 | reverse complement strand
TAGCGCTCTATGTCCTTGTAGTCCGCCTTGCCCGCCTGCACCTCGGGGTTCATGCGAATCACAATGAAATAGAACGACAGCAAAGGATTCTTGACGATGTACACGGGCTTCCTGGGAGAGTTGCCCAAAGGGGTGATGGTGCAGATGAGGTCCTCCTCCACGAGCTTCTTCAGGTAGATGTCGCACAGCTGCCTGGAGATCCCCTGGTTGACCGCGACGTCGATGGGACGTCCCCGGAAGTTGGCTATATCGGAGAGGATGGCGCAGCACATGGGGTAGGGGACGGAGCTCTGCCTGAGCATCAGCTCGCATTCGGCCACCAGCCTCGGATAGGAACCGAGGAACGACTTCTCCACGGATTCGGCGTAATCGTTCTTGTTCATCATGCTGTGGTACAACGGAACGCCTCCCACGGTCATATAGGTCTTGAGACGGTCCACGGGACTCATCTTGGGGTGGAAGCGGTTGCATTCGGACCTGGGGAGTGCCTCGAGGTCGATGACGTCGCTGAAGGTGATGTCATACCTGGAGGAATCGTTGAATCCGATCAGGATGGTCATGCAGTCGCGGTCCTCGGTGAACCACTTGAGCTGTTTGGCGAACTCCTCGGGTGCGTACTGGGTGCGGTCGAAGACGATTATGGGGTCGTACTCTTTGGCGATGCGGGACAGGATCTGGAAGAGCTCGGGGAAGCCGGGGTTTTCCATGCCGACGGGCTCGTTCTGGAATTCCTCGATGGCGAGCCTGAACGATTTGACGGCCTCCGCGGCGGTGCTGTCGTAGAAGGTCGTGTAGATGAATTTGGACTTCTCGCAGAACCTCTTCACGAGAGCGGAGGCTCCGATGCGGGGGCGGGCATTGATGTAAACGTTCCTGATATTGCCCTCGTAGACCTCGTCGAGCCTCTTCAATTCGTCCTGTCTGCCGATTATCGATGCCATGGTACATTTTGTTAAAAGAATTTTGACGATATATTACTGTCGTTGAAGGACGGATGCGGACGCGGCCTCACGAACATTTTATTAACGAATCTTTATGGGGGTGCATGGAGAAAGAGGACGTCAGCAAACTGATGGACATCGCGACGAAGTCCCGCGTTCACGGCGCCATCATCGGTGTGCTGCTTTTGATCGTGGGAATCATCTTCGTCATGTTGGGTGCCCACGCGATAGTCCTCGAGATCACCGTTACGGGAATCCTGATGATCTTTTTCGGAATCCGCGCGGTCATGACGCAGGGGATCAAGAGCACCGACGGTGTCCCCATGATAATCCTCGGTGCCCTGTTCGTGGTCCTCGTATACCTCTTCGAGGCCCTTCACGGATTGATGCTGTTCCTGGAGTTCCTCTCCACCGGAGTCGTGTATCTCGCTGCCGCCCTGGGATACAGGGAGAGCAAGCGCAGCCGCAGGACCTCACTTGCCATCGGTATAATATCAATCTATGTGGCAGTGAATCTCTTCGTGGCCCATGAGGAGTCCATGGACATCCTGATCACCATCATGGGCGCGTTCCTGGTGGTGCTGTCCGTCTACGTACTGTGGTGCGCCGCCATGGACAGGCCCGTCGTCAACCCCTTGACGAAAGATGAGGAGTAATGACAGAGCGCTCAGTCCTGTGTTGGTTCTTCCTTCGGAGAGGGGACCATGACGGTGACCGAGGGGATTGTCACTATGTATCCCTTTCCGAGTTCGTCGAAGCGGCCCAGTTCCGATATGGTATTCAGGATCTCCTCCACTTCGGATTGCTCCACGGCACACACGATTTCGACAATCTGGTCGTTGAGGGGGATGCCGAGGAACCCTCTTTCGTTAGACTGTCCCGCCCCGTAGAATATCGAGACCTTCGATTCCGTCATCGAATGGACCTGGGAGGCCACCTCATCGGCAACGCTCTTATCCACCATCGAGACGATCATAACCATGTTCTCGTTCGTTTGCATTTCATAACCTCACACTGTTGCTTCTTCTCTTTATGCGAATGTAAATTCCAAGGATGGAAAGGGATACGATCGGCGCCAACGCAATCAGCGCGATCACACCGAAGGCGTTCTCCGAGGCTATCGCGCCTCCGAGCATTTCGGCCATCGCGGCGTACATGGACATGATGACCGCCACCGACATGGGTCCCGTGGCGACTCCTCCCGCATCGTATGTGATGCCCACCAAGCTGTCATCCATCAGCCACAGCAGCACAATCGCGACGGCGTAGATCGGCAGGATGTAGTAGATGGACATCCAGCCCTGCGACATCACATACATTCCCACGCCGACGAAGGCGGAGACCCCCAGGCCGATGACGATGGTGATGGTCTTGGTGGTGATCATGTTCCGCGATACGGATTCGACCTGCGATCCTAGGATCTTCACAGCCGGTTCGGCGGCTATGACAAGGAATCCCAACGCAAGACCCAGGAACATGATCCATATGCCCACGTCGCTGTTGATCAGGAAGACTCCGATCTCCTGTGCCATGGGCATGAATCCGGAGTAGACCCCGGTCAGGAACATGATCATTCCGACGCCGGTCATCGTCATTCCGACGCCCATGACCTTGAAGTCCTGCCAGCTTCCGTGGAGATAGTATTTCATGATGACCGAGAGCAATGCCCACAGCGGAAGCACGGATCCCAGGGTGTCGATGACCGCCCTGTTGTAATGGTGGGTCAGCGTGGCTATGCTGACGGTGTCGACGCGGGCCTCGGTGACGTTGGGCACCATGAGGTCCGAGATTCCTGCCAGCTGTCCGTAGAGCATCACGGTGATGAGCGGGCCTATGGATGCCAGTCCGACCATTCCGAAGCTGTTCATGGGGTCGCTGTTGCGCGATGCGGCCATTCCGATGCCCATTCCCATGGCCATCAGTACAGGGATTGTTATGGGTCCGGTGGTGACCCCTCCGGAGTCGAAGGCGATACCGAGGATGTACTTCGGGACCAGCAGACCCAGGATGATGACGAAGGAGTATCCGATGGTGATCAGGAGCTTGAGCGAGAGGTTCAGGTAGATCCTCAGTGCCGCCAGGACCAGCATCACTCCGACACCCACGGCGATGGACGCCACCAGCATGTTGTAGTTCACGTCGTAGAACAGGACATTGACGGTCGACGAGAACACGGTCACATCCGGTTCCGCCACCGTGACGATGATACTGATGAGGAATACGATCACCATCATGGGGATTATGGATTTCCGACGTGACATCTCCAGACCGATGTCCTTCCCGGTGGGAAGAATGCCTATGTCCACACCGTACAGGAAGAGGGTGAACCCGATCAGGACCAGGACGACGCACATGATCTCAAGGGAGAATTCCAGAGGGTTGGTCCCGACATAGATGGTATCGACGATGAGGATGAATATGGATATGGGCAATGTGGTCCGGCAGACCTCCCACAGATAATCCCTGAACGTCCTCACCTTTCATCCCCGATTATTATTGCCCGAAGTGCATATATAAAGCGCCACGAACACGTTTATCGGTAATGAGGGCGGGCCAGACCCAGATACGGGAGAGTCTCAGGATTCTATGGCCGCCTTAACACCCTGGGCGAAACGGTCCGCGTCGAGGTCCTCGAGCTTGAAGTACTTGGCACCCATCTTCTCCGCGAGCTTCTGCGCGTTGTCGAAATGGGGGAAGCCCATGCCCGCATCGACCACGATCCACCCGACATGGGGGATTTTGATGTCCTCGGCCATCTTTTGAACTTCCTCGTTGGCATCCGCTCCCGGCTGGAGGGGGACGTTGGCCCTGCCGTCGGTGACCAGGATGACGTAGCATCTCTCTCCGATGTGGCATCTCGCATAGGATGTCATGTAATCGTTCACGCGGGAGAGGGCTTCTCCGAGCGGGGTCTTACCCCCGGTAGGAAGCTCTTCCAGGCGCTTGTAGCTGTATTCCACCGATTTGGTGGGCGGGAGGATCATGTCGGCGGAATCCCTGCGGAACGCCATCAGTCCGATGCGGTCCCTCTTGACGTAGCTGTCCCTGAGCATCGAGAGGATGGCACCTTTCACGGTGGACATCCTGCGCCTCACACCGAGCGAGCCGCTGGCGTCGACCAGGAACAGGAGGGTGCATCCGCTGCGCCTCTCGCGGACCTTCTCGCGGAGGTCCTGCTTCTCGATGACGATGGAGAGATTGTCGCTGTGCCTCACCTTCTGATAGGGCGCTGCGGCCCTGATGGTGGCATCGAAAGCGATGTCCTGGGTCTTCCCGTCCGGGATGCGTGAGCGGGCGTACCTGCCGGTGCCGTCGGCACTGACCGCCATAGCCCTGCGGCCCTTGCGGGTCTTGGTACGGGCGGGGAGTCTCTCGTTCTTGTCGAGATAGTCGATAACACGGAACTCCCTGCCGATCTCGAACATCATCTCCTCCAGGTCGGGGAGTTCGGGAGGCTCCGGCGGGGGAGTGTCATCCTCCCTGTCGTCGTCCTTCTCCTCCTCTTCCTGCTCCGGCGGCTCGGGAGGCTTCTGGTCCTGATCCTCCGGGGGTTCCTCGTCCTCCTGATCCTCGGGAGGCTCAGGGGGTTCCGGCGGAGGCGGCGGGGGCTGGTCAAAGCTTCTCCTGTGGGGAAGACATAGCACGGATGCCTCCTCCACATCCTTCTTCATGACCTCGTCCCTGCCGTGGAGGGCCGCGAGGGATTTCGCGCACTGCACCATGGCGAGGTCTCCTCTGATTCCGTCTGCTCCCACCTTCACGCAGAGCTCGCTGATGACCGAGACCAGCTCATCGGAGATGGTGACTATGGGCAGTATCTTCTCCGCCTTCTCCACCTTCAGGCGCTCCTCCTCCGTTTCGGAGGAGTACATCCGGCAGAACGATTCCGGATCCTGGGAGAATTCGGCGTTCCTGGTCAGGATGAGACGTTTCTGGCCGTCATCGGTGGGGGGAACGTAGGCGCAGAGGTCGAACCTGTCGAGCAGATGGTCGCTCAGGTCCGAATCCTCGGGGTTCATGGTGGCTATGAGAACAGTGTTGCAGGGGTATGACGCGGAGATGGGTCCGCGCTCGACCTTGACCGTACCTGTGAGGACGCAGTCCAGGAGCCCGGAGAGCATGGCCCGGTCCATCAGGTTCACGTCGTCGATGTAGAGGATGTTGCCGTCCGCCCTGGAGAGCAGACCCTTCTGCATCTCCGGTCTTCCGCTCTTCAGCGTCTTCTCGATGTCGAGTCCTCCGAAGAGCTGCTCGTCGGTGACGTTGAGAGGGCAGTTGATGACCCTGCGGGAACCTATCGAGCCGCTGGAACGGGCGAGCGTGGTCTTGGCGGAGCCCTCGCCCCCTCTGATGAGGACGGTGCGTATGCTGGGGTTGGCGAGGGCGCACTCTATCGCCCTCTTGCCGTCGTCCATGCCGACGACGGCCGTGAATGGAAAGGCGTTCAGATGCTCTGAAGGCATGAATCGAGTTCCTCCCTGTCGAGGCCGGCCTCCTCGAAGGGGCGTCTCTTCAGACGGTGGGAGAGCACCAGTTCCGCGGTGGCGCGGATGTCATCCTTGGTGACCTGCGTGCGGCCCTCCAGGGCGGCATTGGCCTTGGCGGCCTTGAGCATGGTGATGTCCGCCCTGTGGCCGTCGATCCCGAAGTGGGTGGTGACCGATACGATGGCATCAACGATGGAGTCGTCATAGGTGACCTTGGGCAGCAGGGATCTGGCTTCCTCGAGCTTCCGGGTCATGGCGTCGAGGTCCTTCTGGCACTTCGTGATGAAGGCCTCCGGATCCATGTCGTACTCGACCCTCTTCTTGACAACCTCGGCCCTGGTCTTCACGTCCCTCTCGCCCTTGATGTCGAGGGAGAGTCCGAACCTGTCGAGCAGCTGGGGCCTGAGGTCGCCCTCCTCGGGGTTCATGGTCCCTATGAGAACGAATCTGGCGGGATGGGAGAACGAGACGCCCTCCCTCTCCACGTAGTTGACCCCCATGGCGGCGGAATCAAGAAGCAAATCCACCAGGTGGTCGTCGAGGAGGTTGACCTCGTCGACGTAGAGGATGTTGCCGTTGGCGGCGGCCAGGACACCGGGCTCGAACTTCTTCTCGCCGGTCTTTAGCACATGTTCCAGATCCAATGTTCCGGACACCCTGTCCTCGGTCGCGGACAGAGGGAGGTCGATGACCCTCATCCTGACTTCCTCTTCTTCGAGGGCAATCCCCTTCTCGAGTTTCTCGCGGCAGTAGGGGCAGTATCTGTCCTCGCGTCCGAACTCGCAGCGGAAGGGACATCCTTTCACAACTTTGCGGAACGGGAGGATCCTGTTCATGGACCTCACCGTGGTGGATTTGGCGGTACCCTTCTCACCTTTGATCAGAACTCCCCCGATCCCGGGGTCTACTACGTTCAGAAGCAGGGCTCTCTTCATGTTGTCCTGTCCGACAACCTCTGTGAACGGGAATACCGCTGGTTGGTCGCTCATATTATCTACCTATATCTTATGGATTAATCATCCATTATACATTGACGTGTATTTACCTTTCTACTGACGTCCCTGATGCTATCAGCGGTCGGTCAGCTCCTCTATGCGTTCCTCGGTCTCGATGAACAGATCCTTGAGCTTCTCCCTGTACTCGTCGGTGGCGTTCCAGAGACCCCTCTCGATAGCTTCTTCCAAACGGTTCAGGATGTTCATGGCCGCGTAGGGGTTGACATCCATCATCCATTCGCGGGTGTCCTTGTCGAGCAGGAACTTGTCGGTCATGCCCTCGTACATCCAGTCCTCTGCGACATCCGATGTGGCGCCCCAGGCCATGGTGTACTCGGTGATGTTGGCCAGCTCCGCCGCACCCCTGTATCCGTGCTCCTTCAGACCGTTGATGAACTTGGGGTTGAGGACCTTGCTCCTGAAAGTGTACCTCAGCTCCTCCTTGGTGCTCCTGACCTTGGTGTTCTTGGGGTTGGACCCGTCGCCCATGATGGTCATGGCGTCCTTTTTGCCATAAGCTCTGACGAAGGCGTTCATACCTCCCAGGTACTCGTAGACGTCGTCGCAGTCCAGGAGGTCGATCTCCCTATCGGGCATGTTCTTCACGGTGACGGAGACCTTGGAGAACCTCCTGGTGAACTCTCCTTTCAGTTTCTGTCCGTAGTTCCCCTTGGAGTAGCCGTTGCTGCACCAATCTATGTAAACATCGGCCAGGTCCTGCACGGTCTTCCAGGCCCCGCTCTCGATGGCCTTGTTCACGCCGGTGCCGTATCCTCCGGGAGGGGCCCCGAAGATCCTCACGGAGTTCCTCTGACGGGCCTCGTCCGGGGTCAGGCCCTCGGCGATGCCGTCGACGATGTCCTTCCTGAGGTTGGCCGCGAGGCTGTTGTCCTCGTCGGATTCGTCTAGTCCTATGACGAGGTTCACGGCCTCGTCGAGGAGATCTATGAGGTTGGGGAAGGTGTCCCTGAATAACCCTGTGATATTGATGGACACGTCCACTCTGGGTCTTCCCAATTCCTTGACGGGGATGACCTCGAGGTCGATGACCTGTCCGCCGGTCTTGGACCATACGGGCTTCACGCCCATCAGCCACAGCAGATAGGCGACGTCGTCGCCCCCGGTCTTCATGGTGTCGGTGGCCCAGATGATGAAGCCGACCTCCCTGGGGAACTCACCCTTCTCGGAGACGTACTTCTCGATCATCTGGTCGGCCATCTTCTTACCGATCTCCCATGCGGTGCGGTTGGGGACGGTGTCCGGGTCGAGGGAGTAGAAGTTGCGTCCCATGGGGAGGATATCGGCGTTGCCGCGGGTGGGTGCCCCGGACGGTCCCGGGAGCACATACTCCCCGTTGAGTCCCTTGAGGGTGTTGCCGAGCTCCTCGGACATCTTCATGATGTTGGGGGCGACCTTCTCGCAGACGAACCTGATGCCCTCCTCGAGGTCGGGGGAGACCTTTCCGTATCTCCTCCTGATCTCCTCCAGGCCGGTCTCGGCATCATATCCGTGCTCCCTGAGCCATCCCAGGAACTCCTGGAGCTCCGCATCCAGCCGGTCGGCGGCGACGCTCTTGAGCTCTCCGGACGGAAGTGTGCCTGAGGGGTCGTCGATGGCATCCTGCATGTCGACCCCCGCGTTCTCGGCGAAGGAATCTCTTAATGATCTGACGTCCCCGTTGTCCAGTCTCACGAGGGAGTACACCGTCTCGTCGAAGTGGGTGCCCCTCGGCACCCTGCCGATGACGTGCATGTCCGCCCTGACCAGGGCGTCCTTGACCTCGCTGATGTATTCGTGGAGGGGGATGATGTATGGCTCGAAACCTTCGGCACCCGGATCCTCGGTTATGTTCAGGTCGTTGAACATGTCGTGATCCTTGGCGCTGAGGTAGATCTGGTTGATCAGCTCCTTCAGGCGTTCTGGGGAGGCGTTGCCCCTCTGCGTGAAATAATCCTGCAGGGGGACCTCCATTTCGGAGAGTTCCTCATATTCTCCTGCACGGGCCATGGAGGGCGGCATATGACCCAGCAGTACGGAGTTTATCCTCCTCTTGCATTGGATGCCCTCTCCCGGGTCGTCGACCACGTAGTAGTAGAGGTTGGGAAGCCCACCCAGGACCACGTCGGGGTCGCACTTCTCCGACATCCCCACGTTCTTGCCGGGGAGCCACTCGATGGTGCCGTGGGTGCCGACGTGGATGACCATGTCCGCCCCGAACGTGTCGCGGATCCACCTGTAGTATGCCAGATACTGATGCTGGGCGAAGATGACGGGGTCGTGGATGTTCTCCTCCATCTTCTCGGCGGTGCCTCTGAGAGGCTGGTAGCCGATGAACACGTTGCCCTTCATGATGCCGGGGATGACCACGTCCTTGCCGTCCACGCAGATGGTGCCGGGGCATTCTCCCCAGTCCTTTTTCATCTGCTCCTGGTCCCAGGCGGGTATGGATTCGAACTGTTTCCTGTATGTGCCAGACGGTACCAGGTCGACCGCCTTCTCCCTCATGGTGGCGACCGACATGCTGTCGAGGTCGTTGGTGACCCCGTCGAGGATCTCCTCGATCATCTGCCTGCCGTTCTCCGGGACGTTATCGACGGAGTATCCCTGTTTTTCGAGCTCCTGCAGGAGCCCGGCTATGCTCTCAGGGGTGTCGAGTCCGGCGGCGTTGCCGATGCATCCGGAGTTGGGACGCGACTGCCACATGAGTATGGCGACCTTCCTCTCGGAGGCGGGTTTGCGGCGGAGCGTGGCCCAGTTGTAAGTCAGCTCGGCCATGCGTTCGATCCTGTCGTCGATGGGCTGGGCCCTCTTCATACCGCTCTTGGAGGGGGTGTAGCTCACCGGGAACCCGATGATGTCCCCGTCCAGTTCGGGGAAGGCCACGTTGGAGCTGATCTCGTGCTTGTTCAGACCGATCTTGTCGGTCTCGAAGTCATGATAGTCCCCGCCCACGCCGATGGCATGGATGACGGGAACGTTAGTCACGCTGTCGTAGAAGTTCTGCGAGTCCGGTACCCCGAGGCCTTCGTTCTCCTTGGATGCGTTGAGCACCGAGAACGAGGTGAGGGTGTTGACGGCGTCGACGATGGGTTTCCCGTCGCGCACGTAGTATTGTTTGAAGATGTCCCTGGTGGTCTTGGAGCCCTCGATTGCATAGGAAGCGGCGGTGTAGAACACGGGGATGACGTTCATCCCTTTCGATTCGTAGACCTCGATCATGCGGTCTACATGCTTCAGGTTGTTGTAGATCCACATGGCGGCGGTGAAGAAGAGTCCGACGGTGGGCTTCGAAGGGATGAGGGTCTTGTAGTACTCCTCGGGAGTGATGTCGCGGGGATAGCGGGGATGGTAGATGCCGTCCGTGCGGGGGACGACGGGCTCTGGTGCCTCGGCGTCGGTGAAGCCGCAGATGTTGGCGGCCGTCACGAACAGGCCGTACTCGTTCTCGGCGCCGCGGTGGGAGCAGTACCTGCAGAGTTCCTTGTACTGTTCCTCGGTTCCCTTGAACGTCCCGCGCTGCATCATGGTGACATCGGGGCTTCCCGAATAGACGAACACGAATCCCCTGCACTTCGGGAAGCACTTCTCGTACCGCTCGAACTTCTTGCAGCGGTAGACGTCCGACATGCACCTGACGAAGGTGAAATCCGCATCCTGGGTATATCTGATCAGTTCCTGCAGCTGCAGGGGATTGTCGTCAATCTCCTCGTGGTTCCAGTTATGGATCTCGACGGGTATGCCGAGCTTCTGAAGTCTGTGTGCGGGTTCGGCGATCACGTGGGAGTCCGCGGATTGGATGGAGAGGACGACAATTTTCATAGGACTCGTTCCTTTTTATTGGACGTATAATCTCTCAATATTATAATTGTTATAAAGAATCACTTAAATACATATTGGATATCATAGCCAATATCCCTGCAAATGCAGAGAGGCGAAAAAAATGAATTCGAAAATGATTGCGGTAATCGCAGTCGTTGTCATAGCCGTTGCAGGAGGAGCCGCCGCGGTGGTCCTCATGAACAACCACGGAGCTAAGGAGGACCCTCTCGCTTACTTCGATGGTGTCGGCTTAAAAGTTCTTGGAAATGAGAACAAAGACAATGTTATCGACTCCAACGATTACAACGCTATACAGACGCTTGTTCAGGACAAAGCTTCCGTGAAGGACCATCCTCTTGCGGATGCCAACCATGATGGAGCTATCGACGAGAAGGATCTCGAAGTGGTCAAAAAGGTCATTGATAAAGAAGTCACGACCATCTGGCACATCAATTATCATGATAGCGATTCCAACGGAACCATGGATAAGGAACTCGTTTCCACCAAGGTCCCCGTCACCTCCACCATCATGACTGGTTCTTCCAACAACTTTATGATGTTCACCCTCCTCGGAATTCCCGCAGGAGATGTCGTGAAGGGAGCATGTTACGGTACAACCAACGACCCCTACCTCTACAAGAACACCTTCCTCAAGACCACCCTGGTTGAGAAACTAGGCGGAAAATCTTATGAGATTGAGTTCGAGAATGGAAAGGTAGGTTCTTCCAACCTTATCCAGGAGAAGAACGTAACCTGTCTGGTGACCGACTGGAACAGGATCTACATCGAGAACGAGGCTGCATTCGAATCTGCCAACGTCGACGTCGTCAGGATTGCAGCAGCATCTTTCGAAAAAGAGGTTTACACCCACACTATCGCGCTTCTCGGAACCATTTTTTCTGTGACCGAGCAGGCAAATGTCATTATCGACCTTTATGACAAGGCTGCTAAAGAGATCAATGACGCCACTTCCACCCTGACCCCCGATAAGGTGAAGAAGGCCGTAGCATCCTCTACTACCGGTGCAATCTCCTCTGGAGATTCCGATTATACTGCTGTTTGCGAAGCAGCGGGTGCAGAATTCGGACTTAAAGGATACAATTTCGGAGGATCTTCGGTTGTTTATGCAAACGACAACCTCGGAGTTTTCGACAGCCGTAACTACAAGTTTGACAATATCGTCCACATCAGAACCGGTCTTTCCTACAATTCCAAGACTGCTGATATCGGAAGCATGTGGGCTGAGTACGCCAACGGAATGAGCCTTTGGGAGAACGTCTATGACGGACAGGTCCTCATCAGCGGATCTATCCCCGTACCTTGCAGGGTTGCATTCGCGGCATATGCCATTTATCACGACACCCTCCCAGATCTTTCCGAATCCTGGGCGCAATCGCTATTAGCTCTCTTCGAAGCGCAGTACATCGGTATCAACGTGGCCGGTGCACCGAACCACACAATGGTTCTGACCTCCTATGAGTTCACGGTTACTGTAGATCCCGAAGTCACCGTCAAGGATGCCAATAACAACGTAGTTGCATCTGGAACCAAGTTCGCTTACGGAACCGAACTCAGTATCGAGGCCAATACACCCGATGCGAGCCGTGAACTCGTCGCATCCGGAAGCAAGGTCGTCGACGGAAAGTTCGTCGTTATCAACGATATCCACGCATCGTACGTCGAGAAGTCTATCCTCAACATCCTTTCGACTGCAGCTTCGAACCTCGTGGAGAACTATGCCGGCAATACCTACATGGCTTCCGCAGTAGCCAACGAGAGAGCCCCTGGATCCGTGACCATCACCAACTCGTACTACAATGGTTCGGATTACATCTATAAGTTCACCTTCGAGTACTACGCTGACGTTGAAGATGCAAAGAACGCTTACCTGGCTGACAGGGCGACTGCAAGTTACGGATACGATGTGAAAGTCGGCGATCCAAAGACCACCGATTTCAATACTTCGGGAATAGTCGAGGCAAACGACAACGAAATCGCTATCTGCTTCACTGGTTCTCACTCCTCTGGCAGTGTTTACACCGGTTCCACGCTTTACATGTCCGGATACTACAAGAATCTGGTGTGGAAGCACGAGTCTCCTGCGTATCTGTCTCAGTACTCCTTCGATGAGGCATTCTTCGATATGTCGGCATCCGCCATCACGGAACATTTCAGAGGCGAAGTCAGCACCTTTGTCAATGCGCTCGAGAATGCTATGAAGACTGCGATGGCCACCAGCTGAGCTAAACCATTTAGCCGGGGAAACCCGGCTTCTCCTTTATGGGATTGATAAACACGACAGACAGCGGGGTCAAAGAGGAATATACCCGGTATACGTACCGCAAAATTGTATTCATCTTACTCTGTATTGTCCTTGCTGCCCTTTTCTTCTTTATCTCCCTTTGCGTGGGAACTCTGGAGTTGTCTATTAACGAGGTCTTTACCTTATTCTTCAACCATCTCAAGGGAATCAAACCGGCGACTCCGACGGAAATCTATAACGATCATATAGTCTGGGATTTCCGTGTCCCGCGTGCGATATTCGCCATTGTGGCGGGAGTCGCGCTGGGTATCGGCGGAGCCGTTATGCAGAGCGTAATGAAGAATCCGTTGGCTGACCCGTACACCACCGGTGTATCCTCGGGAGCCCTATTGGGAGTCGCCGTGGCGATGATCCTTGGTTTCTCCGTCGGAGGCTCCGGAGATGTGGCAGTGGTGTTCAATGCCATCATTTTCGCCATGATACCCATCGGTATTATCGTGATGATGGCCCCGTTCTTCCGCAAGTCTCCCGCAACGCTCATTCTGTCAGGTGTGGCGGTGTCCTTCCTGTTCAATTCGGTAACCTCCCTGCTGATGGTGTCCACCGACGCGGCCACCCTGGCCGTGGTGTACCGCTGGATGGTAGGCAACTTCTCCGATATGACCTGGGATGTCGTTCCCCTCTCGGTGGGCATGACCTGCATCGGCATGGCAATCCTCCTGCCGCTGGCAGGTAAACTTAACATCATGACCCTGGATGACAAGGACGCCAAATCTCTGGGTGTCAACGTCGAAAACCTCAGGGTCCTGTGCCTTGTGGTATTGGGGGCCATGACTGCGGTCATCATCAGTTATGTGGGGATCATAGGTTTCGTCGGACTCGTCGTACCCCACATCATCCGCATCCTCCTGGGAGCAGACAACAAGTATCTCATGCCCGCGGCAGGGGCGTTCGGAGCGGTATTCCTGCTGGGATGCGACATCATCTCGAGGGCTATCGACATAGGGGCCTCGATCCCCGTCGGTGTGATAACCTCCGCCATAGGCGCACCGATCTTCATGTATCTGATTATCAGGCAGAGGAGGAGTGTTTGGTAACATGGCTCAGAGGTCCGTACACCGCAAAGAGTATTTCGCCAAGCGCGGACTCCAGATAGCGATCATTATAGCACTTCTGGGTCTGTTGGTCTTCCTGGAGCTATACTCCCTTTCTGTCAATAATTTCAAGGTCACGTTCAACGAGGCATGGGCGGCAGTTTACAACCGTATTAAGGGTATCGAGCCCCAGACCTACATCGACCGTATGATCGACTATGTGGTGGTGGAGGTCAACGCGCCCCGTGCCATAGCCGCCATCCTCATCGGAACTGTTTTGGCAATCAGCGGAGCGGTTATGCAAAGTGTCACCCACAATCCGCTGTCCGAGCCATATACAATAGGAATCTCCTCTGCTGCACTCTTCGGAGTGACCATCTCCATCGCATTGGGCATATCCCTGATTCCGGGACTCGGCAAGGACGCCTCATGTGCCGTTAATGCATTCGTATTCGCGATGGTCCCTGCCGTGGTGATTATTCTAGCTACGATGGCGAGGAAACTGAGTCCTAACATGATGATTCTCATTGGTATCGGAATGATGTATGTATTCAGTTCCATAACCACATTGATAAAGTTCAATGCTGACGAGGAAGATCTTCAGGAGATATACATTTGGAGTCTTGGAACATTGTCTAAGATTGGGTGGGAGGATATACTGCCCCTATTAGTGGCGGCATTGCTGCTGTTCTTTACATTCACGTTCATGGGCAGGACCCTGAACGTACTGACCTCCGGCGACAAGGTCTGCCAGAGCCTGGGTGTCAACCCCTTCCTGGTGAGGGTGGTTTCGTTCACCCTGGTATCGTTCGGCGTCGCCATCGTCGTGTGCTACAGCGGAACCATCGGTTTCGTGGGATTGGTGGCACCGCATATAACAAGGCTATTCACAGGCAACAACAACAAACTTCTGATCCCGGTCTCCGCCATCGCGGGAACGCTCCTGATCCTGGCCGGGGACATCGTGGTAAGGCTGCTTCCCGGCGGACTCCCGGCGGGAGTCATCACCGCACTGATCGGAAGCCCGCTGTTCCTTTATTTCCTGTACAAACAGAGACAGACCAGGACATTTTGATAATTGGTAAGAGAGAGGTATGGAGATGCAACTGAAAATAAACGATGTCGAGTTTTCCTATTCGAGTGTCCCTGTCCTGAAGGATGTTACCGTAGAGCTCAGCGGGCCCAAATTTGTTTCTATAATGGGTCCTAACGGAGTAGGGAAGTCCACGCTGATCCATTGCATCAACAAGATCCTCACCCCGACCGGGGGAACGGTCACCATCGAGGGCAACGATGTGACCGAGATCACGCTGAAGGAGATGGCGAAGATCGTGGGTTATGTACCCTATTCGTCCAACGACACCTTCCCGCTTACCGTCGTTGATACCGTCCTCATGGGAAGGCATCCGTACAGCAAGTGGAACACCCTCGACAACGATCTGGACATCGTATACGCGGCATTGGACCGTCTCGGAATCACCGACCTCGCCATGCGTCCCTTCAACGAGCTGTCCGCGGGACAGCACCAGAAGGTCATGCTCGCCAGAGGTCTCGTGCAGGAACCGAAGATCCTCCTTTTGGACGAGCCCACCTCCAACCTCGACGTCAGGCACCAAATCGACGTCGTCAAGATGTTGCGGGATCTGGCACATGAGAAGAGCATCCTCGTCATCATGATTAGTCATGACATCAACATCGCGGCCAAATACTCGGATGAAGTGATCATGCTCAACGCAGGTACCATCTATGCCGTGGGCACTCCCAATGATGTGATCACGCCGGAGAACCTCCGTGTGGTATACGGGGTGGAATCGGTAGTCATCGAAGACGAGGGGATGCCGCATGTGATTCTCCGCGACGCAATCCCTCTGAATCAGTCTGAGAACCCGGCCTGAATTTACCACGGCATCAAGAACAATCCGCTGACGTGAGCCTGCTACCAGGCCTCATGCCAGAGTGAATTAACGAGATTGCTTTTTGACGGCTTAGTGTCATTCGGTGCTGAGTGCCACGCCCCCGAAAAAAAGGAACCCGGGGCAATAATGCCCCGGTAAGAATCAGATTTTCCTGTTCTTGACGAGATAGAGATCTATCGCGAAGAATGCGACCAGGAATATCGCCAGGACACCGAGTGCCCAGAACGGGAACGCATAGATGTCGAGCGTGGCGGCCCTGATGCAGACGCTGGATTCCGTCAGAGGGAGTGCGTACAGCAGACCCTGTGCCCAGGCGGGGAGGCTGGCGACCGAGAAGAAGGTGCCGCAGAGGAAGGTCATCGGAGTGATGACCAGCGAGCTGAAAGTCGCCATCGAGGCATGTGACTTCGCCAGCAGTGCAGCCGTGACCCCCAGCAGCGAGAACGTGAAACAGGAGACCAGCAGACTGATGATGAACAGCGGGGTCAGATGCAGGTACGAGGGCTCCAGCGCATATCCGATGGCGAACATGATTCCGGCGCTCATCACTCCGCGGATCACACCGATCAATGCCTTTCCCACAACGATGGATGAATTGCTGAGCGGGCACATCATCATCTCGTCGAAGCACCTGTAGTACAGTCTCTGTACGTTCAGCCTTGCCGATGTCGCGTTGTAAGATGCCGAGAGCGAGCTAAGGGCGATGATACCGGGGATGATGAAGTCGATGTACGGAACGATTATTCCCTCGACGTCCACGGACCCTCCTTTGATTCCGTAACCGAAGGCCAGGAGGTACAGCAGAGGGGTCATGAGGCTGGAGACCAGGATGTTGCCGATGGTGTGGCGCATGTAGCGGATGTCGCCCCATGCGATGTAATACACTTCATGGAAGAACGACATCAGGCCATCCCTCCCTTTTTGGAATCCCCTTTCATCATGGCGCCGTTCGCCTCTATCTGGTTGCCGGTAAGCTCCACGAAGCAGTCCGAGAGGTTGGTGCGGCGGAGCGTCACGGTGACGTCGTCGGGCAGGGATTTGGAGTAGGCGTCGGCCTCGTCCTTGGTGTTGAAGTAATGGTACTGGGTCTTGCGGTCGCTGCCGTAGTGTTCCACGGTGAAAGCACCGAGTCTCTTGGAGAGGTTCTCGGGGGTATCC
>JAEEGL012738103.1_pt1 | contig 16673 bp, 8 predicted proteins | sample 9134231 | NCBI WGS metagenome assembly JAEEGL01 (sample SAMN16246548, study PRJNA631951) | gut metagenome | biome: gut microbiome; feature: rumen; material: fiber-attached | host: Bos | place: Iran: Karaj | collected 2018-10 | reverse complement strand
GGTAAAGAACAGAATGGACACGATCATGACGATAAACATAAACGTCGTACCGCATCTGTCGTGCGCCGTAGTAAACTGTTGCGCGTTCTTGGGATTCAATTCCAATCCGTGCTCAAAGCAGGTTATCGTTTTGTGTTCGGCTCCGTGATACATGAATAAACGGTGTATGTCCTTCATCTTGGAGATCAACGCGATATACCCGACGAAAATGAGCACCCTCATAAATCCGGAAATAACGTTATAGAGGACGTTATAACCGAAGTTCTGCCAAAAACTATACCCCTCCGCGCCGATATTCTTGGCAAACGGACTCTGAATATTGGGAAGACCGGGTATCTGAAAGACGCCCCACGCGATCAGGTTGGGAATGATCACGAAAAGACCGATGCTGAGAATAACGCCCAGGACGATACCGACGAACGTAACGACGTCCATAATATCGATCTTAAAGGTCTTTGCAAGCCACTTTTCAAACTTGGTCGGTTCCTCGTCGTCCATACCGAAAACCTCGGTCGAACGAGTCGTGGTACGCATACCCACGGCAAGCGACTTGGCAAAATTAACGATGCCTCTGACTACGGGTATCTTAGAAATAACTTTTTGCGCGGGGGTGGTCTTCAGTCTCTCGGACTCGACCATGATAGAGCCGTCGGCAGCGCGCACGGCGATGGCCATGGCTCCGCGGCCACGCATCATTACGCCGTCCAGAACAGCTTGTCCGCCTATCGAACTCACACACTTTTTTTTCAATGTCAAAACCTCGATCCTAATAAAAAGAAATATCCCGTCGTCGGGATATTGCCTCTTTTTTCGTTCGGTAAGGAGCTTACCCTCACCTGTGTGGCAACCTCCCTATCGAAACAATACGAAAAACGCTACTTTATGAAATTATTTCAAGGAGTTGGCGCCGAACTTCTTATTGAAACGCTCTATTCTGCCGCCGCTCTGCGTATTCTTTACTTTACCGGTATAGAAGGGATGGCATTGCGAACAGATTTCGACTTTAAGCGTATCGACGTTTTTGGTCGTGCCGATCTTGAACTTAGCGCCGCAAGCGCAAGTCACGTCTACGATTTTGTAGGCAGGTTGGATATCTTTTTGCATAATTACACCTCTTTCGTTTACGGTCTGCCGTAAACTGTGATTTTTTTCCATTATAAAGTTTCGGGCCTGTTTTGTCAAACGAAAATGAAAGGATTTTACCTTTTTTGCATAAAATAATAATATGTTTGATTATTTTAATTGCGGTAGGGTCCATTTTTTGGGCGTCGGAGGGGTCAGCACCTCGCTCCTTGCCCGTTTTTTACATACCTGCGGCGTGCCCGTTTCCGGCACCGATCGGGAGTCCGGTGACACACTCCTTTCTTTGCAGGAAGCGGGACTTGACGTCTGGACGGGATTCTTGCCCGAAAAAACGGGAAGACCGGGGGCGGTCGTATATTCGTCCGCGATCTCGAAAAGCGACCCGGAATACCTGTATCTTTCGTCTTGCGGCATTCCCCTTTTCGAGCGCTACGACTTACTCGGCGCGGTGTCGAAAGTCTTTTCATGTACGGTGGGAATCGCAGGAACGCACGGAAAAACGACGACGACCGCCATGATCTCGAAAGTGCTGTCGGACGCCGGGAAAAAACTCTTCTCCCACGTGGGCGGCAGGTGCCGGAATCAAGCCGATTTTCTTTTTACGGGCAAAGATTATTTTGTTTGCGAGGCCTGTGAGTACAAAAAAAGTTTGCTTTCTCTCCGACCCGATATCGCCGTCGTCTTAAACGCCGAAGTCGATCATCCGGACACGTATAAAGACCTGTCCGAAATATACGATACCTTCGATCTGTATTTAGAAAACGCCGGGAAAAACAGTATCCGACTCGTATGCGGAGACTCTCCGTATTACTTTGCGCGACAGACGCAAAACCATCCGATGACCTTCGGACGGGGCGAAAACAACGTTTTTCGGATCGTCGACGAACGAGAACGCGAGGGCCGGTACGGATGCGACGTTCTTTTTTACGGCGAACCCGTCTGTTCTTTCGATCTGTCCGTTATAGGAAGACATAATCTTTTGAACGGAGCCGCCTGCGTCGCGGTATGCGCTCTGTTAAAAATCGATAAAGAAGTCGTTGCGCGTTCGCTCGGTTCTTTTTCAGGCGTAAACAGACGTTTCGAGTATAAAGGGACGACGCGCGGCGCTAAAATATTTTCCGACTATGCCCATCATCCTACGGAGATCGCCGCGGCGCTGACCGCTGCGCGAAACGTTCTCGGTAAAAAAGGACGACTGATCGCCGTTTTCCAACCACACACGTTCAGCAGAACGGAGGCGCTTTTGCCGCAATTTGTCGACTCTCTTCTTTTCGCGGACGCTTTGATCCTCGTTAAAGAATATGCCGCCCGAGAAAAAGAAGAAAACGGCATGAGCGCCGAAAGACTCTTTTATTACTTAAAAAACAAAGATAAAACCTATTGCAAAACGCTACTCGACGCCGCCGCCGTCACGATAAAAAAAATCGCGCCCGGAGACCTGATTTTGGTCCTGGGCGCGGGAGACGTCGATCTCGTTTGCGACCTCATAACGGGCGGAAAAGAATGATCCGCCTATCTTTTTTACAATTTAACGACAAGACCGTAATAATGCTCCGGATTGTCGGCAAGTTCTCTTAAACAGACCTCGGCGTCCTTAAACGTGACTTCTTTATCGATAAAGCCGTCTAACTTAAGGATATCCTGCACGAGGATATTGACGGCCGATTCCATCTCGGTATTGCCTTCGGTCACTCCTTCGACGTGTAAATGCTTTTTACCGATCAAACTGATATCGGCGTCCACCGTCTTGGCCGTTTTGCCGTCGCAAAGAACGACGCAAGTACCGCCCTCCTTCGTGATGGGGAACAAAAAGGCGCAACTGCTTTCGGAGTTCAGATTTACCACCCCGAGATCCACCATTCTGCCGCCGGTGATCTCTTTGACGCGATCGAAAGGTACTTCTTTAGTAGAATCGACGGTGTAGTAGATACCTTTTTCTCTCGCCGCCTTCAAACGCTTTTCGTTGTTATCGATCAATATGGGGATATATTGGAAGTATATAGCTAATTGCGCGAGAATGCAACAGGTAGAGTCGCTCCCGAGTATGGCAATGTGATCGCCTTTTTCTCCTTCGAACGCGTTCAGAACGCGCAACGCCGAAGCAACGTTAACGGTAAAAATAGCTTCTTTTTCTTCCACTCCTTCCGGAAAAGGTATGATCTTATCGATGGGCATAAAAACGTACTCGCTGAAAAAACCGTCCATATCCACGCCGCGCGTCTTGACCGACACTTCCGTTTCCCTTCTGTCCGATTTCCTTTCCACATAAGGATTCAGAATGACCTTCATTCCCCTTCTCAGGTCGTAATCCGGACGATCGTCGCTTACAACGCCTATGGCGATCTTACCGATCGTAAAAGGCGCGGGGAGTTTATACTGCCCGGAAAATAAATTGACGTCCGACGGGCATATCAAAAGGTGAGTAACCTTGATTTTGATCAGGTCGCTTTCTTTCGTGCCTATCTGCGTTTCGATCAAGCGGGAATTTCCGGTGGTTTGATAAATCTTCATTTTTTACTCCTTCACTATTTTCTATCATATTTTCTGTAATTATTCGATTCTTCAGCCGAAGTATATCTCGTTCTGATATATGTTCCCGTGTTTTCCACGGCGATATCTTTGTAGACGTAAATAAATTGAGCGTGATTGCAGAGGTATCCGGCCGCGGATTCGGTGGATACGGACGCGCATATCACAACGCTGTCGAAACGCACGACTTTTATCCGGCAACCGTCGAAAGCCTCGTCCCCGATCGTGGCGACGTTCTTCGTAACGGTGATTTCTTCGAGCAAGGAACAGTTTTTGAAGGCGCCCGCGCCGATAGCGGTAAGCGCCGATTCGCGCGTGGCCTCGTTGACGCGGAACTCTACCCGCTCGAGATTTCTACAATCCGAGAAGGCGTCCGAACCGATCGTAACGACGCTCTCCGGCAAAGTGATATCCTTGATCACGGTCGACTGCAAGAACGCCGCGTCCGCAATAACGAGGGTATCGTTCAGTACGACGTACGTGCTCTCTCCCGATTCTTTATTGTACGCCAATAAGTATTTATACGCCGGACCTTCGTAATATAAGGCGCTTCCTCGCCAATTGTTGACCGTATTGTAAAAACCGGTATTGGCAAAGGCGTCCTGTCCGATCCGTGTTATCGTACCCGGTAAGGATAAAGAAGTAAGCAGCTCGCAGTTATTGAAGGCGTGACGGCCGATGTCCCGCAAAACGGCGGAAGCGACGTTGACCATTTTTACCTCGGTCAATTTGCTTTCCGTCGAAGTCTCGAAGAAATAAGCCGGCACTTTACGGACGGCGTTCCCGATGGTAAGGACGACTCCGGATTGCATCTTACCGGCGTCGACGAAGATATCCGAACCTTCGACGAGATCGCCGCAATACTCGGCGTTGAAGTCGACGTTGCGCATCTTATGCGTATTGGCGAAGGCGCGCGCGCCGATCTTCGTCACGCGCACGGGAATGGTGATCTGCGTCATATTGATACAATCCTTAAAGGCTCCCTCGCCGATATCCGTCAGGACGTCCGTCATAACGACGGAAGATAAATTTTCGCACCCTTCGAAAGCGAAAGCGCCGATAAGATAACCGTTGTTGACGGCAATATTCTGTTCTTCGTCGACAACACTGCCGATCGCGGAAACTTCCGTTTTCACACTGATGATATTAACGCAATTCTGGAAAGCGCCGTAATAAATATTCGTATAATGGGTTACCGTAACGGACTGTATGCTATCCGGAATATAGAAATCCGACTTATCGAACCCATTGTGGCTCTGACGGGTCAAAGTCATGCCGGAGTGGGTGTCGTTCGGATCTTCCGTATCGGCGTGGAAGACGTATCCGAAAAGAGTTTCGTACGAGGGAGAAATCGCTCCCGCAATGCCGCCGACAAAAGGCGTAACATATTCTCTCAGCGACGTACAACCGTAGAACGCGCCCTCTTCGATCGTCTTAAGCGTTTTCGGTAAAGTCAAAGAGACAAAATTCGTGCAATAGCCGAACGCAAGTTTCTTGATCGTTTCGCACCGGCTCTTGTCATCGTCGGGGAAATTGATCGACGTGATCTTCGCTCCGTTTGCCGTATCTTGCGCGTTGAACAAAAACCGTTCGGGAACGACGCGTACGGAATCGGTAAAGGAAACGGCTGTTCCCGCGGCGACGTCTCGTCCGACCATATGGAAAACGCCCCGATCGTCGACGGCGCAATCGGCCGCGCGAAGAGTGATCTGGGTAACGTTAACGCACATCCCGAACGCGTTATGATCGATCATGACGACGCCGGAAGGAATAATCAACGCAGACAGCTTTTTGCAAGAATAGAACGCTTCTTCTCCGATGGTTCTCAGACTGTTACCGTCCATCGTAAGCGAACGGACTTCTTCGCAATAAGCGAAAGCATGATCGCCGACCGAAGCGCAATGGTTACCGATGCCGTTCAGGAACTTGATCTCAACGATCTTGGGAGCAGTGCTTGCCGCGCCCGTCGGACAACACAAATAAGCGGGTAAACGGGTCGCTTCGTTATCGACTTCAAACACCACGCCCTCTCCTTCGGCTCCAACGCCGTAGAATACGCCGTTATTGATCGCCAGATCGGCGCAGGCCATCGCGTTGAAGGATATCTTATTGACCGATACGCAAGCGCTGAAAGCGCTGTTTCCGATGCTTGTGACCGCCTTGCATATTTCGATCTTCGTAAGCGACGCGCATCCGGCGAAAGCAAATTCTCCGATATAGGTCAACGCGTCTGAATTATTATAGTTGACGGCGCTCAATCTTGTGAACGTACGGAAAGCGTAGTCGCCGACGGACGTGACCGCCTTACCAAAGGTAACGGTAGTGACGAGATCGCTGTAATCGACGTTTTCAAACGAATACCAGGGCGCCGTACGAGAAGCGAAATCGGCCATTTGACCGATACCGGCCACCTCCATACGATAATAACCGGAGCGACTGAAGTCGTTAAGCAAATAAGCGTACACGGTAGAGTCGGTTTCAGGCTTCGCGCATTCCCAGTACAACTTCGTATAGCTGTAGTATTGATTATTATTACGCATAGTATCCGTTTCCGCAAGGCGGAAAACGCTCGTCAAGTACTCGCCCGCTTTCGTATTACCGTTTTTCATCAGGTCGGAACGGCAATAAATGACCGTCGCGTTCTTACAGAGTTCTCCTTGCGATTCTTGCGCGGACAGCCCGGATATAACGACGGAACTAACGATAAAGACGGTCTTTAATTCCGTACATCCGGCAAAGGCTTCCGAACAAACGACGTCAACCGAAGACGGAATGGTGATATAACGAACGGATACGTTATTCGCGAACGCCTTTTCGGCAATGATATCCGTTCCTTCCAAAATAGCGTATTCTTCGTCGATCGAAGAGCGGGCTTCCAATAAGAACTTTCTGCCGTTCATATAAAGAACGCCGTCGATCCAGTTGGAGACCGATCCGGAATCGAGATTATAGTAATACGTATCGTAAAAGGCCTTTTCGCCGATGAAACTGATCTTGTTATTGTCCGCAAAATCGATGGAGGAAAGCAATGTGCAGCCGGAGAAAGCGCGTTTTCCGATCGACGTCACGGACTGCGGCACGGAAACCGTATTCAAGTTGATACAATTTTCGAAAGCGTATTGTCCGATACTGCGAACGGAGCTTTCGCCCGCAAAGGTGATCTGGATCAAGCGGTCGAATCCGCAGAACAAGTAATCGGGCAAAGAAAGAACGCTTCTGTGCACGACCAGTTCCGTTCCCGTATTATTCGCGCCCAGTTTATAACTGCTTGCAAAGACGTCGGACAGTTCGTTGGTCGCCGAAAGCGCGTTATATTCGATCCGTGTGAGATAGAAACCGTCTATATCCGCGCCGAAATCGCCGAAGGCCCCGCTGCCAAACGTTTTTACGCCCTGACCGATGGTCAGCGTCTCCACCTTAGAACATCCGAAGAAGGCGCGCGCGCCCACGTTCACAACACAATCGGGGATAACCACCGTCTTTAATCCGGTACAACCTTCAAATGCGCTTGTTCCGATCGATCTGACCTTATCCGAACCCCATTCGACGGAAGTAAGGAACCCGTTTTCGTAAAAGAGATAAGACGGTATGGTCGTAACGTTAGCGCCGATAAACAGCGTAAAGCCGTCTCCCGTCGCATTATTGTCCGTACCGAAAACGTACTTCGGTTCCGCGCTGTCTTCACACGCTTCGGCTAAGAAGCGAACTTCCGTAAGGTTCAACATTCCGTTAAAGGAATACTTGCCCAAAGACGTGACGTTCCTGCCGATGGTAACGGTATCGACCAACGAAGAATACGCTCCCCAAGGAATCAAAGAGGCAGAGTTATATTCTCTCATAGCTCCGATACCTTCCACAAAGAGGTTATAACGAAGAGCTATTTCTTCGTGCGCGCTGTCCGGCGTCCAGTCGTTCAAAAGATAAACGTAAGTAGCGGAAGCGGCCGAAGAAGAACGCCAATATAACGTAGACCAAACGGCATAGCCGTTCAGATCGGAAAGTACTTTGTTATACGTCCTCGTCGTTTCGCCGCTTACCGGCAAAGCCTCCGGTAAGTTCGCGTCTATCGACGAAAGAATATATATGGATCGCGCCGACCGGAAAAGCCCTCCGCACGTATCGTAAAGGCGTTCCGTCCGTATCCTATCCGCCGTTTGCGCGTTGGAAACGTAAACGGTCTCGAGCGAATCGCACCCGGCGAAGGCGTTTTCGCCTATCGAGATCACAGAACCCGGCATTTTAAAATACAACATAGACGAACAACCGTTAAAGGCGTTCCGTGGAATAACGAGCGGCCCCTCTTCCATCGTAATGCCGACGAGAGAAGAACACCCGTAATAACTGCCGGGCAAGATAATGGTTTCGGGCAAAACGATAAAGGTCGCGTCGTCTTCTTCAAACGTTACGCCCGTACCGAAAACGGGTTTGCCGCCCAACTCCGACGGAACGACGACGTCGTTTTCGCCGAAATAGTCCGTAACGACCGCGCCGTCGTCGTACGCGACGTAAGCATAGTCGTCCGAACGGAAGTTTCCGACGCCGAACCGGACTTCTTTGTCGTTATCTTTATAATCGGACGCCCAACCCTTTCCCGCTTTTGCGGTCTCCGAAGAAATATCTGCGTTTTCGCATCCGACGAACGCGCCCGAACCTATAGAAAGAACGGTCGCGGGCAGAACGATCGAAACCATACTCTTTCCGCCTCTGAAAGCATTAAGTCCGATATTTTCGAGTAAAGGCGTGCCCGAAAAGACAACGTCGGTTATCTTCGGCAGTTCGGATTCCAGAACGGAAGAATAGAAAAGATTATTCGGCAAAGCGGTGACTTGTCGTCCGAAAATAACGCTTATTCCCTCTCCGGAAATACCGCCGTGACGGAAGACGTCGTTACCGGTAGACATATCGGCAAGAAGTCTCGCGTTATATTCGATCCTTTCCAAATGCAATAATCCGTCGAAGGCACCGACGCCGACGGAAGATAATTCCGTTCCGATGAAGAGATCGGTCGCTTTTTCGCATCCCGAAAAAGCGGAAGCGCCGACGGTCAAAAGGCCGTTCGGTAAAGCGATCTCTTCCAATTCCGTATTGCCGGAAAACGCTTCGTTCCCGATAGAAAGAACGCCGGAAGAGAAGGTAAAGTTTTTCAAAGCATTGGCCTTAAAGAATGCTTTCGCGCCGATAAACGTAAGGCTTTCCGGACAAACGAATTCTTCGCCCGCATAGCCGGAGAAAGCCCCCTCTTCTATTCTCTGCACGGTGTCGGGCAAACGAACGCTTTCTAACCGAGAAGAGGCGAAGGTATATCCGTTGACGCTCGAAAAAGCAGCGAGCGCGCCGAAATCGACGCTACGGACGGCAGAACCCGCGAACGCGGAAGAACCGACGTATCGTATCGGTCCGGTAAAGGCGATCGAAGTCAAAGAAGTCGTTCCGTTAAAGGCGCTGTCGCCGATCACGCTCAGATTACTGCCCGCAAAGAACGAAACGCGGGTCAACGCGGCGCAACCGTCGAACGCGGAACCGCCGATCGTTTCTACCGAGCTGGGCACCGAAATAGCAACCACGCCGCTTTCTTTAAACGCATTGTCGCCGATGGTATGGCACTTGCTGCCGCTCTCGAATACGACGGTCTCTACGGTCGAGCGTGAGAATGCGGCGTTTCCGATCTCCTCAACGGAAGACGGGATTACCACGTAACTGAGATCGACGTCGAAGAAAGCACTGCCGCCGATAGCCGTGACTACGTATTCCTTGCCATCTCTTATTATCGACTCGGGCAAATAAACGTACCGATCGAACACGTTGCCGCCGAGTCCGACGATGGTCGCCGTGCGGTTTTGTTCGTCGAATTCGAATTCAAAATCCATCTGAGACGGCTTGCAGAATACGTTGGCAACGACCGTATCCAGCCTTTCGTAAAGCGGAACGGAGAAGAATGTTATTGCTTTATTCCCGGTCAATTCGTTGACCTTTTCGGCAAACGTACGGGCAGGGAATGCTTCGTTATCGCTGTAAACAACGACGGAAGCGATCGAGCCGCAACCGGTAAGATAGGTATCAACGTCGATCGAGCCGACGCTTGTCGCCACGTTAACGACGGAAAGTCCAACCGGTATCTGCTCGCCCGTATAATAAGAAACCGATTCTTCACCGACGGTGATCTCCGTCAAAGAAGTACAATTTTTATAGACGTTTTCGCCGATAAACTCTATGTTTTCGGCGCGGATATTACCTAATTTAACACAATTTTCGAAAGCGTTGTTTCCGAGATAAGAAAGATCGTCGAAAGATACGTTATCAAGTTCCAGCAAACGACAATCTTTAAAAGCGAACGCACCGATCTTTTCCACATGGTCGTGCATACGAAGAGATCCCAGCTTTTCGCAACCGTAATACGCATAGTCGCCGATCTCCGTAATCGCGGAGGGCAAATTGGTATTGGCGAGCGACAAGCACCCGCTGAATATCTCCGTCCAGTCGCCGTCGGTCACAGTTTCCGGGAACAAGACGTATCTTAAGGAGGAACAATTTTTAAATGCTTTTTGTCCGACGGAAGTAAGAACGGTCCCCGCCGTATCGATCTGGCAGGAATTGAGCGAAGAGCAGCCCTCGAACGCGCTTTCTCCGATCGAAGAGACGGAAGAAGGAATAACGATATGCTGCAAAGAGGAACACCCGTAAAACGCTCTGCTGCCGATAGCCGTTACGTTCTGCATAGTCGCGGTCATGACGGTGGATAAGCCGTTGAATTGGTCGTCGATCAGCGCGCAATTACCGACGAATACGCGCACGAAGGTGGTCGGAACGGTCGTTCCGAACAAGCGGGACGCAGTAACGCCGGCATTGAGCGTAAGCGACTTGAAAGAAGCGTTTCCGTCGAGCATTCCTTCTCCTACGAACTCGCTTTCTTCCGTTATGAATACGACGGACGCGGGGAGCGCCAATTCCGATAAATCGCAATTACGGAAGGCGTGATCGCCCACCGAAACAACGCCGTTATTCAGCGTCGCGGTCTTCAACGAAGAACAACCGTCGAAAGCCGATTCTCCGATATCGAGCAAAGCGGCGGGCGCAGAGAAAGACGTAAAGGCGCAATCGCGGAAAGCCCGATCTCCGATCTCGGTCAAGCCCGGAGCAAACGCGAACGAGGAAAGGACGTTACATCCGTCGAACGCGCTTTCCGAAACAACGGTAATACCGGCAAGTCCGACAGCGTCTTCCAAAGCGACGCACCCTGCAAACGCATTAACGCCGATCGTCCCGACGGTATCCGACACAGAGAGATAAGTAAGGGAAGTCACGTTCCGGAACGCGCCCTCGCCTATCGTCGAAAATCCCTCTCCGATATAAAGATCGGAAACGGAAGTCCCGACCAAAGAAGAAGCCGAAAAACCGTTTTCGGTATCCGCAAACAAGGTATCGTCTCGTTGACTGTTATCGATCCTGAGCGTATGTAACGAAGCGGGAATACCGCTCGAGAAAAGAAGATCGACGTCGATATCTTCACAAACGGTCAGGTCATACAAGCTCGAGCAACCGTCGAGGACGGTAGCGCCGAGCCCGCGGGCAGAAGTGGAAACGTATTTTTTGAAAGCAAAAGCCGTAAGCGCGGTACATCCGGCAAACGCATTATCACCGACGCGCGCGATGGTATCGCTGAGCGTGATCCTTTGCAAAACGGCGTTACCGGCGAAAGCGTAAGGCGCGATCACGGAATAAGAACGGAATTTATCGGCGGAAATCTCGTAATACGTCGCCTTTCTGCAATATTCTTCCGAGATACCGAGGACGACCTTACCGAGTCCGATAACTCCCGAATACGTGTTATACCAGGGCGTTCCGGAAAAAGCGTCCCGCCCGACCTCGCCGAGCATCCCGTGAACGTCCATCGTTACGGAACGAAGAGAAACGATACCGTAAAAAGCATACTCGCCGATCTTTTCCAATCCGACGGGCAGGTCTATTGCGGTCAGATCGTTACGACTGTAAAAAGCATAGGAGCCTATTTCCGTCAACGAATCCGGCAAAGACACGTTAAAAGGCGTGGTCGACGGCAGATAATGTTCCAATCTGAAAGCATAAGAAGATATCTTTTTGACGTTTCCGGAAAAAACGACGTTTTTGACCGTATAACAATCGTACAGCGCGTCCTCGATCACTTCTCCCGTTTGCATGGGAATAACAAGCACGTTAAAAAGCGTTTTCGGAACGTAATAGGTCGAGCCGTCGACCGTCACGGCATAAAAGGCGTTTTCTTCTTCCGTCGCCGGAGCGACCTTACCGAAAAGAACGGGCGTCTTATAGCTGCCGAAAACGGTGACCGACGTGAGCGAAGAGCATCCGCGGAACGGTGACTCGCCTATTTCTCTCATCTTTTCGGACATAAATCCGAAGAATTTTTTACAATTATCGAACGCAAAGCTACCGACGCGCTCCACGGAAGACGGATCGGCAAACGTGATCGCCGCGTTCGTCATGCCGGAAAAAGCCCTTTCTTCAATGGTTTTGATCCCCGAAGGCAACGCAAGCGCGTTTACGGCGCCGCACCCCGCGAACGAAAACCGTTCGGCCTTGTCGAGAGCGCTGTTCTCCAACCCCGTGACCGTATTGAGAGAAGAACAACCGTAAAAGGCGTAACCGCCGATGCGGGAAGTCCTGTCCGAAAAGCCGAATCCTCTTAAAGAAGAACAACCGCGGAAAGCGGAGTCTCCGTATGCGCGAACGTAATTACCGTCCGGGAAAAGAACGGTAACGAGCGAAGAGCAACCGTAAAAAGCCGAGTCGCCCACTTCCGTCACAGTCGCGGGAATGCTGACGGAACGAACGGAAGAATTTTTGAATGCGGAAGCGGAAATCCCGGTTACGTAGGCCGTGTCCTCTCCCGTCGAATACTTCATGGGAATGTAAACTTCGGTCGAGCTGCCGTTATAACCGACGACCTTTCCGTCCACGATCATCACGCCGTCGGTCGCGCGCGTGCCGATCCACTTGGCGTACAATGTGACGTTATGCGTGAACAGGCAAGGAAAAGATGCCTGTTCTTTCATTTCTTCGTCGAGATACCAGGCATAAAACTCATAATCGTCCAAAGACGCGGCGAGCGGACGCACGGCGGAAACAGTCTGTCCGATATCGAACGAGACGTAAGAATTCTTATCCGTAAAAGTATCGACGAGCGAAACGGTGATATAGGGATAAGCCACGACGGAAAAACTGTTTTCCACGTTGCCGAAATCGGGAGTGGTCAGGATATCACCCGTAGGGGTGGAGTTGATCTTCATCCATTTGACGGAATAACCGTCTTGCGCGGGCGGTAAAGGCAACTCGCCGACGAGTTTTCCGTTTTCTGCCGACATGGACGCAAAAAAGTCGCGCGTGCGCGTATAATAAGTGACTCCGTCGCGGAAAGTCGTATCCTCCGTAAGGACGTAGTCGTCCGTCAAAACGTAGTAAGTATTCGGTTCGATCGCATTACCCGCCTTTACCGGCGCGACGGTATACGTGAATGAATTTTTATAGAACGTGACCGAAACGGCAAGCCTCGTATACACGGCGTCGACGATCGTATCCGCGTTCAGAGAAGAAAAGTCCGATTGCGAAATACTCCACTCCCCCGAATAGCCGGCTTTTTCCGGAACGGCGGGAATACTCGAGATCGATTTACCCGCGGCTACGGTACGCGTCTCGATCACTTTTCCGTCGGCGCGGAAAGTCACGGTATAGCTGTTGAGCGTATAAACGGCGTCCACCCGAAGATCGGTATCTACCTTTGCGAGTTCGTTATCCGACCACACGCCCGTGTATCCCTCTTTTTCGGGAACAGGAGGTATCTCTTCGACGTAACCGCCTTTTTCAACACGTATTTCTTTATACAACTCTCCGTCCGCATAAAAAGAAACGGTCACCATCTTGGTCATACAAGCGGCTACCGTCAGGAGCAATAGGAAAACGGTGAATAAGAATAGTATCTTTTTTGCTTTCATGCGAGCGGACTCTCCGAGATCAATCTATAGATAATATATATTATAAATTAAAAAAAATAATTTTGCAATACCCGCGCGCGTGATTTGACGCAAAAATTATCTCCGACGTTTCACTGTCAAAAAAACGCTGTTTCCGACCGAAATCGGCCGATATCGGCATAAACGGTATAATCGGCGTGAATATGAATTGAATATGAACCGATTAAAATGAAATTTTATTCAATTTTGGATTGACAATACTTTCAAAACGTTATATAATAGCAAGCGTAATGGATTTGCGGATGATTCCGCGCCATACCAAAGATGTCACCATTCGATTCATTCGTTCCCTCTTGCAATAGAGCGCTGTTTTCAAAACAGCGCTTTATTGCTTCTTGATGCTTTTTTATTCGCATATATTTATTATCGTGAACGCCGTATTTTCGCTGATACTTATCGTCGGTTTGTCCGCGCTTGCCTTTACCGCGCCCGAAAAAGCGCTTTCTTCTTTGATCGACGGCAGTACGAGCGCCGTCGGTTTCGGCATAAAACTTTTTTCGATATACGCCGTTTGGCTCTCCGTCATGACGCTATGGCGCAAAATGAGGTTCGACGTTTTTTTGTCCGAAAAAATCAAACCTCTTCTCAAAAAACTTTTTCCGAAAGAAAACGAGACCTGTTACGCTCATCTTGCCGTCAATCTGTCGGCGAACCTCCTCGGCATGGGCAGCGCGGGCACGCCCGCGGGGATGCTCGCGATAGAAGAAATGAAAGAGCGAAAAAACAGGACGATGCTGCTCGTCGTCAATTCCACGTCCATACAGTTGATACCGACGACAATCGTTGCCTTGCGCAGTTCTTACGGTGCGACGACGGATATCATCTTACCCACTCTCCTTTCCACGATCTTCACCACGGTCTGCGGGATCGTGTCGGTCAAACTGCTGATAAAATGATCTACATCATCCCCGTCGTTCTGCTTTTGACCGTCGTTTTCGCTACGATAAAAAAAACGTCCGTATACGACGGTTTTATCGAAGGCGCGAAAGAAGCGGTAAACCTCGTACTATCCGTTCTTCCGTATCTTATCGGTATTTTTATTATGTGCGAAGTCTTTTTTCAAAGCGGCTTGAGCGGTAGGGTCTGCGACTTGCTCGAAAAGCCTTTTTCTATGATCGGCATTCCACGTGAAGTGATAGAATTGGTACTCATACGGCCGCTTTCGGGTAGCGGAAGTCTCGTTTTAACGGAAAAAATATTTTCCGAACACGGGGTGGACGGATATGCCGCAAGATGCGCTTCCGTCATCTCCGGTTGTTCGGATACGGTCTTTTATATCGTCGCTGTGTACCTGTCGAAATCCAAGGACAAAAAGTCGCACGGCGCTATCCCGATAGCGCTGTTTTCCAATTTTATCGGAGGCGTTTTCGCTTGCTTTTTATGTAAAATTTTATAACTTCAAAGCCAGTTTATACGTTCTGTTTTCGGAAACGCGAAGCGCTTTTGCCGTAAAAAAGACGGCCGTCTTTTTATCCGACCCGAGTTCGATCTGCTTTTTCAATTCGGCTACGATCTCCTCGTCCGTTACTTCCTTCTTTTCTCTCGGCATAACGATCAGAACGTACTCGCCTTTGGCTTCCGGCTTTTCTTCCGAGCCTAAATCCCCGCAAAAAACACCTTCGAATATTTTCGTGATCTCTTTGACGGCAAAATACTTCCTTTCGCCGAGCGCGCCGAATAAACAATCGATCGTTTTTTCAAGATCGTGCGGCGCGACGTAAAAAACGAGCGGGAACGGCGAGGATATATAATCGGAAAGCAATTCGTCGCGGTCTTTCTTCTTTTCCGGCAAAAAACCGACGAACGTAAAGCCGCTTTCTATCCCGCAGAGCGCTACGGCGGAAACAGCGGCGTTGGGCCCAGGGACGACGGACACGGAATAGCCGTATTCTCTCGCTTCGCGTACGACGACGGCGCCGGGATCGCTGACGCAGGGCATACCCGCGTCGCTGACGAGAGCGACGTTCTTACCTTCTTCCAATAGGCGCAAAATCTTTTTGCTTCCCTCTTTTTCTTTTTGTTTATAGTAGCTCATAAGAGGTTTTTTTATTGAAAACGCGTTCAGAAGTCCAAGCGTATGACGCGTGTCTTCGCAAGCGATCAAATCGACGTTTTTCAGCGTCTCTACGGCCCGATAGGTGATGTCGCCGAGGTTCCCGATCGGAGTCCCCACTAAATATAAAATTCCGCTCATTTTCCGTAAATCCTCCGTGCTTGTTCTGTATACGTACCGTCCTCGTTATATACGACGACGGGCGAAGGAACGACGACGTTCGGCTTACCGAATTTTTTTCCTTCCACAACGAAAGTATCGACGTCTTTGCTCCTTTTGGGCTGAATAAGCCACAGCTTTTTCGGTTCGATATGGTTTTCGCGCATGGCGCAGATCGCGTCCGCCAAGCGATACGCCTTGTGCACCATAAAAAAGTTACCGCCGAACGTAAGAAGTTTGCTTGCGGTCGAAACGACTTCGCCGAGGGTGATCTTTGCTTCGCTCTTACAGATCTCCTCTTCCGTGTAATCGTTCTTTTTTTCGGCGGGAGCGTACGGCGGATTGCATAAAACGACGTTGAATGCGCCGTACCCGAGCAAATTTTCCGCGCCTTGCGCGGGCGCGCACACGATATCGACTTTATCTTGATAATTATTAAGAAGAACGCTTCTTTTCGCCATGTCGGCAAGTCGGGGTTGTATCTCCACGCCGACTACCTTTTTCGGGTCGTATTTTGCAGCGACAAGCAAAGCTACGACGCCGCTGCCGGTGCATAGATCGCACACGGTATCGCCTTTTTTTACGCGGCAGAGATTGGCAAGCAGCACGCTGTCGGACGTGAAGCAATAGCCGTCGGGATGTTGTAAAATACGTAGTCCCTTGCACTCCAGATCGTCCGTTCTTTCACCTTCTTTTATCATACGTTCTATTATATAGTATATTTTTTTCCCTGTCAAAAGCGTGAAACAAAAGTAATGTTTCCATAGATACGAAATGTTGCGTATTAACGAAAAAAGATATCTAATTTATTTAAAATGATAGACAGT
>JAEEGL012553895.1_pt1 | contig 16673 bp, 19 predicted proteins | sample 9134231 | NCBI WGS metagenome assembly JAEEGL01 (sample SAMN16246548, study PRJNA631951) | gut metagenome | biome: gut microbiome; feature: rumen; material: fiber-attached | host: Bos | place: Iran: Karaj | collected 2018-10 | reverse complement strand
TCTGTTCCAGCTTTTAACATATCTAATCCGTATACATTTGGATCAATTCCAGCGATTGCAGATAATTCTTTTACAGCAACTTTATCTTCTTCTGTTGTTGTTGGAGATTTTAAAAGTAATGTATCAGAAATAATAGCTGAAACCATAAGTGTAGCTATTTTCTTATCAACTTCTACATTGTTCTCTTTATACATTTTATATAATATTGTTTCTGTGCAGCCTACTGGTTCTGCTCTATAATATAAAGGATATGATGTCTCTATTGCGATTTTATGATGATCAACAACTTTTAAGATATTTAAGTCATTTAAGTTGTCAGCTGATTCTGATGGGCTGTTATGATCAACTAAAATAACGTTTGTTCCAGCTTCAAGCTCAGGAAGCATCTCTGGAGCATCTACTCCTAAATAATTTAATACATACTCTGTTTCTTTATTTACACTTCCTTGTCTACATGCAACAACATCATTTCCTAATTTTGTTTCTAAATTAGCCATAACTAAACTTGATGTTATTGAATCTGTATCAGGATTTTTGTGTCCAAAAATATATGTTTTTGCCATATTCATTCTCCTTTTCTCGTTTTTGTTTATCTTGTGTAATATTATAACAAAAATCGTCAAAAATCAAGAATTTTCATACAATATACACAATTCTCTTTCATTTATTCATACTACTACTTATCACAAAATTGAATTATATAAAAAAATTTGCTATACTACCAATATGGAAAATGATAGATATAACAAATTAAATGAATATCTTAAAAAGAAATATGGTGAACGCACTTTAAAAGTATGTATAGATGGTTCATTTACTTGTCCTAATAGGGATGGAAAAATCTCAACTGGTGGTTGTATCTTTTGTTCAGAAAGGGGATCTGGTGACCATTTAAAAAATGTTCCTATCCGAAAACAAGTTGAAAACCATTTAAACAGTTACCGTGGTCAAAGAGCTAATAAGTTTATTGCATACTTTCAAAATTACACAAATACTTATGATTCTGTGGAAAACTTAAAAGCAAAATATGATGAAGCTCTATTGGATGATAGAATTGTTTGTTTAGCAGTTGCAACAAGACCAGACTGCATAACAGAAGGAATCGCTTCTCTGCTATCAAATTATAAAGCCACTCATGATGTGTGGGTAGAACTTGGTTTTCAAACTGCTGATGATGAAATTGGGAAAGTCATTAATCGTGGTTACAATTCAGATGTTTTAAAAAATGCTGTTTCTATTTTAAATAAATATAAAATAGAAACTATAATCCATATCATGATTGGACTTCCTGGTGAAACAGATGAGACTATAGATTCAACCATAAAATATTTAAATACTCTAAACTATCAAGGACTAAAAATTCATTCAACTTATGTGGTTGATAATACCTATCTTGCATCATTATATAAAGAAGGAAAATATACTCCAATCACATTAGATTACTATATTGAAAAAGCATGCTACGTTCTAACACATATTAGTCCTGATATTATTATTCACAAGATTTCAGGTGATGCACCAAAAGATATCTTACTTGCTCCCTCTTGGAACCTTCATAAAAAATGGATATTACATGGAATAGATAAATACATGAATGAAAACAATCTAACTCAAGGAATGTATTATAAAATAAAAGGAGAATAAAATGGAATTAGTTGATAAATACGATAATAAAAGAAGACCTCTTAACAAAACTAGTGAAAGAAGAGATAAAATTGATGGTGAGTACCGTCTATCAACCCACATTTGGATAATTAATAGTAATGGTATTCTTATTCAAAAAAGAGCTATTACGAAAAAGAAAAATCCAGACAAGTGGTCTATCCATGGTGGTGCTGTTGACGCAGGAGAGACAACTCTTTCAGCAGCAATTAGAGAAACACATGAAGAAGTAGGAATTGACTTATCCGAAGATGATTTAGAATTGATGATATCTTATAAACACAAATACACAATTACAGATGTATATCTTACCAAAAAAGAAATTCCTATAGAAGCTGTTACAATCCAAAAAGAGGAAGTTCAAGAAGCTAAATATGTTTCTTTTGAAGAATTTGAACAAATGATTTTAGATGGAGTTGTAGCTGATAACATAACCGAATACTATTCATATTTTAAGACTATATGTTCTTATACATAAAAAAATAAAAGAGTCGCCTTTGGAGTGAACCCCAAAATGTTCACAAGAAAAAAAGAGATAAGAACAAGAAGTAGATGATTTCTACTTCTTGTTTTTTAGTCTTTTCGTGTTATAAAATTCTAACCAATCTTCAACTAAAGCTATATATTCTACTAAATTTGTGATATCATTATTATACAAAGTTTCTTTCTTAAGTATTGCATGGAAAGACTCCATTGGTGAATCGTCTATGGGTGTCCCTTTACGAGACATTGAGATTTGAATTCCGTTAGATTCACAAATGGCTTTGTATTGGAAAGATGTATATTGGTAGCCTTGATCGCTGTGTATAATCAAGCCATTTACATCTTTTCTTTTTGCTATTGCTTCATTTAACGTATCTATAACTATATTTAAATCATTAAATTTTGATATTCTATAAGCAACTATTTTCCTATTATATAAATCTAATATCGTTGATAAATATGCTCTTTTGCCATTGAATATAAGATATGTTATATCTGTTGTCCAAATTTTATTTTCTCTATCTACATTAAACTTTCTTTTTACTAAATTGGGTTTTACGTTTTCTTCAATTCTTTTATATCCTGGATTTTTCTTCTTTCTCGTATATTGTGGCTTAATATTATATTTATTCATAATTCTTTGTACTTTTTTGTGATTAAACATTACACCATATTTAATCAATAATCCTTCACAAACCCTACGATATCCATATGTACCTTTTGACTCATCAAATATTTCTTTAATCAATAAATAATCATAATAATCTTTATCTTCACAATTTCGATATCTATAATATGTTCTCTGACTAATATCTAATGCTGCACACATGTTTTTTAACTTATATGTGTTGATATATAAATTAATAAATGTTACTTTTTCTCTCGTTGTGCCTTTATGAATTCCTGGTATTTTTTTAATATTTCATATCTTTCTTTATAATCTATATTTGTTTCTTTTGGACGGCTACGTCTATGATTAATATCATTTATTTGATTCCCTTGTATTCTATCTTTTCTAAGCCAATTATATACTGTATTTGGATTTAAATTATATAACTTAGCGATATTTTTATACCCACCATGTTTTTGACTATTATAATCATTAATAACTTTTTGTTTAAACTCATTTGTATAATGTTTTCCCATAAAAATAACACCTACCTTTCTTGGTAAGTGTTATTATATCATAGCTCTTTTTTTGTTTGTGAACTAAATGGGGTTCACTTCATAAGTAGCGCTTTTTTTATATTTATTAATAAATTGTAAATGTTGTTGTTCCTGAATCATTATTAAACATACTTGCATCATCTGTATTAAAGTTTACTCCAGTAACTGTAATAGAAACTAGGTTTTTGTCTCCTGCAAACATATTTGTTAATTTATTTGTTTCAACAGCATGATTGTTAAAACTTCTTAAGTTTAATGAGTTTACTGCTTTACAATCTTGGAACATACTCATCATTGATGTTACGTTAGTTGTATTAAAGTTATTAACTAATATCGTTAAAGCTGATTCACATCCACTAAACATGCTTTCCATATCTGTTACACGTTCAGTTTTAAAGTTTGAAAGGTCAAGTTCTTGAACAGCTTTACAATCATTAAACATCCCCTTCATATTAGTAACATTTTCTGTATTAAAGTTTTGTACTTTTAGTTCTTGAATTTTTTGACATCCTTGGAACATATAACTCATATCACTTACATTTGTTGTATCTAAATAATTTAAATTTCTTATAGCTCTTAAGTTGCTACATCCCATAAACCATTCATTAACTTTATCTGAAGATGTTGGAACTATATTAGTTCTAATAATTACTCTTACTATATTTGATTTTTCTGATTCCCATTTTGGTTTTCCTGTATTAGTATCATAAAGTTCACTTCCATAATTTCCTTTTATTTTTCCAAATGATCCTAAATCAAATTTAGAACTATCAGATGAACTTAATACTAATAAGTCTGCTGTTCCATCACTATCTGAATCCATCAGATATGCATATAGTGCAGTATCAAATACTATTGTTTCTTTTGATTCTCCCGTAGATGTTTTATCATCATTACCAACAGAAGCAATAACATTTTTCATGATTTGATTTTCTTGCTCTGCTTTTCTTATTGCTTCTGCTTTTAACTCAGAACTTTTTGATAATATACCATCTTGATTTGTAGCAAATCCAATGCTTACTCCAGCTAGTATTAGCATAACAACTGCTGTTATTATTAAAACAACAAGTGTTACACCTCTTTCATTATTAATAAATTTCATAGTTTTTCTCCTTTGTGAAACCTATATAATAATTATTACACTAATAAAAAATTATTTCAATATATGTAAATAATAAAAAGCATCATAAATGATGCTTTTTATTGCATTTTATCTTTTGGAAATATTAAAAATTATTCAAAAGCTCAAAATAATCATTAAGTGACTTATAGTTTGATAAATCTTCATCACCTATTACATAGCTTACATAGTCTAAATTATCAAAAGTTGCTTTAACTAAATAAGTTATGTTTTCTTTTTCTGATCTATCTTCTATATTTAATCTATATAAATCTTCTTCATTAAACAAACTTTGAATATCTTCTAGCGTAGATTTATCTACCATTTTTTGTTCTTTTTCACCATGAGCTTCTCTTCCAAAGACAGTATTGCCTCTACTATCTAAAAAAACTCTATAAAGATAGTTTTCACCACCTTTAATTCTATTTATTTCTATATATTTTAAGCTACCATAAGTAGGATTTGTAATACCATCAATTGTCTGTTTTGTATTTTCTGCCACTATTCTAGCTTCTTCTATTTTATTATGCTTAACTACTCTTGTTGCAATAATTATAAGAATTCCTACTAAAAAGATTACAAAAAATATTCTTCTTATTTTATATATTTTAGGTTCTATTCTTTTCATACCAAACATCCTTTATTTTATTATATATCCTGCTATTGTAATAGCAAAATCTATTACCATAACGCTTATTATAATAATAGATATAGTTTTTGTAATTATCGTTTTCTTCTTTGGTACAAATTTATTTAAAATTGGCTGAATAATATAAATAAGCAGTGTTGCGCCTATCGCTAAACATGATGAATTTCTAAGTGATACTCTACCATTAATATTAATTAAGTCATATGAATAATCCCACCATCTTTTATGAAATAGAAGCTCCATTATATAGCTTGCTGCATATTCAATAATAGATGCTATAACTAAAACTGATAAAAAAATTGCTGGAAATGTAACTGGAATCTTTCCTATTCTTACTTTATTTTTTATCATATTTCTTAATATATATAAAAGAATAAGCATTCCAAATCCATAAATTGGAAGATATGGTCCAAATAAAAATCCTCTATTTACAAAACCATTTCCAATTGCTGCTTCCCATATTACTTCATATATCCATCCAATTACGCAATAAGTAAAAAACGTAATTATCCAAAATGGCATTTTTTCTTTAGTAAAAAATTTTTCTTCTTCCATGTTTCCCTCTTACATATCTTTAACAAATGAAAATTCATCAAATTCTACATCTAGATCTAAACCTTTTAGTCTTAGCATATCTTTAATAATAGATTTATTTTGTTCGAATAAAACTGCATAGATTAAATAGTCATCCCAAAGAACTACTTCTTTTTTATCTTTTTCATCTAATGAAGAATAATCTTCAATAAATCTTTTTAATCCTTCTATTCTATTTTTAACTATTTCACCTTTTTCTGTATATCTAAAATCTGATTTTCGAAGCAAATAATAAATTGTATATCCAATAAGATATGGGAAATAAAATCCCACATAGATCATTATAAATAAAATTAAAAATGTAGATATAATTATGCTTCCTAAAGCAGATAATAATAAAGCAAGAATAAGTGAGATCGTAAATATTATTCCAAGCCTTAATGCTCCTTTTGCTAAGTGAGTACTTGCATGCTTTTGATTTAAACCTTGAATCAAATATACATATCCTTCATTTGTTGCTTCTCTATAGCATGATGTCTTCCATGAATCATATTCTATATTTTCAAGCTTTCCATCTTTTATCATGTCATATAATTCTTTTTGAGAAATAGATAAGTCATCAGCACTTTTTTCTACAATTTCTAAAGAATTATTATCCATCTTAACATGGCCAGAAAGCACTAGCTTTAATACTCCTGCTACTATATCTTTTTGAAAATCAATCTTAAAATTATCAACTATTGATATAACAGCTGGAGAAATATTATTTAAGATTTCTCTATAATATAAAATATTTTCTTTAGTAGAATATTTACTATTATCTCTTTTTATTGCAATTCGTACATTTCTTTCAATAAAATACACTATAGTAATCGGAAGAGAATAATATAAGAAAAGAGCTAGAATTACTCCCCATCCTAAGAAAAACATAAGTAGCATTCCAAGTATATTTCCTTGGTGAATGGCTTGAATAACTAAATATGGCAAAGACATAAATCCAGTTATTAAGCTTTTAATGTCACCATCATAAACAATCTTTAGACTACTATTATCTCTTGTAATAAACATATAAAATGCAACTATATAATATACTAGAAATCTTATTTTTCTAGGAATTTTAAAATATAGGCTTAAAATTTTATTTATTATTTTCATTTGTGTTTTCCTTTGATTAACTTTTCTTATTTTATTATATCTATAATTTGAAAAAATTCAATAAAAAAAGAAGAAAGCTACAGGTATTTTCCTGCAGCTCCTCCTTTCCAAATGATCGACTCTACACTTACTTTAAAATAAATTTTTCCAAAACATCGGCTTCTTTGATAGTGCCAGCATGTCTGGAATAGATGCTTTCCATCACTTTTCCTTTAAGTCCAGCGAGTCTAGCGACAATCGGGAGATCCTCGTACTTTTTTGTCATGTATACCGTACGACCATTAAAAATGTAGTACGTCGTATCAATCTGACCTTCATCATTCTGATAGTTGACCTTGATAATGGCCTCCATGTAATCTTCAACACGAAGAATCACAGCATCCGCGCCGCCTCTAGGGCCATAGGACAGGTCAAACAGTTTGAACTCTGATCCTTTGACATACAAGATATCTCCAATTCTTGTTGTAACTCCAGCCTGATCTTCCTGGGCCATCTTCTCCGGGTTTCCTGATGCAAAAATTGCACACATTGGTTCCCTTGAATAATTTGCTTTGTAGATGTACCCATCCATTGAAAAGCAGGCATCGCTTATCCCATACGGGATTTCTTCATAGCAGCATTTGATGAGCATAGCTCCGATTTGCATTACATACTTGCGTTCTTTTCTCCAGAACTCTGTTTTGCTCGGTTCGAAATACTCAAATTGCCGTCCTTTCAGTTCTACGTTTGTCACTAACATTTTTACTTCCTCTCTTTCTATTTATCCTTAGTGTAAGATCATTTGGTGTATGCCGAACAGGGCACACTTAAATCTCAAATGTCTTTAATGTTCGACTATATAATTATATCATGTTTCAAGTCATTATTCAAGTTTTATGTAAACATTTTAACCTTTCTTATTCTATTTTAAAGAGTTTTTGCTTTTCTTATTATAAATTTATGTAAATTTATCTTTTTTCACCTTTTTTACTCTGTAATTTAGCATTTTTAAAAATCTCCTTTAAAATGAGCTTGTTCATGAACGAAAGGAGATTTTATGAAAGATAAGCTTTACTTTAAAGAAAAATCCATAGCTAAATCCTATGACAATTTAGAAGACTTAGATGTCTCTTATAGCACTTTAGAAAATGCATTTACAGATGAAAAACATTTTAATGCAATGAAAAAACTATCACCTCTAGAAAAAGAAGTCTTATACTTCTATGAAATTAAAATGTTAGATACGGGGAAAATTGCAAAAATTACCAAAAAGAAAAAATGCGAGATTCCAATTCTTTGGGAAAGGGCAATTAAGCATTTTAAAAATAATTTAGAAAAAGAAAGGAGCTAACTATGGCAAACTCAAAAAACGTTAGAGTTATATTTAGAAAACTTACAAAAGACTTTGAGCAAAAAGGATACATTAATCTAAATCATAGAGAAATAAACACTAAAGAAAATTTAGCAGAAATATCAAGTATATTTAGGGATCCAAGATATGAAACATTTAGATTAATCTATATGAGAAAAAATCGAATTGTTGGATATGAATCTATATCATCTAAGACTCCCTCATTTACTTCAATCATTCCAAATATAAATAGTCCAAAGCTAAAACCAGAAAGAGCATTTTATAAAATCAAAGATAGAATGCAAAGACTTAAAGCAGATGGATATTATATGGTTCATAATCATCCAAGTGGATCTGCTAAAGCATCTAAGGAAGATCTTTCTACTACAGAAAAATTTACAAGAAAAATTCCAGGCTTTTTAGGTCATCTTATTATTAATTCTGGAACATACTCTTGGATTAAGATAGATGAAAAAGGTTTTGCATCATCTGAAGATGAAATTCAAATTATAGGATATAAAAAAGATAAAGTTGATAAAATGCTAAAAAATCATCCAATATATAGTGTAAAAATAACTTCAAGAAAAGATTTAGTAGCTTTAATGCATCATGTTAAAAATAGTAACGATTTTTCTATAGCCGTTTTATGTGATACTAGTGGCAAAACTAGAATGATTTTAGATATTCCAAATTCATTTTTAAATAATAACGAAAGTTCAATTAAAAAATATTTTCAAAATCTAGCAAAACTAAATGGTGTTGATAGAGTATTCTTTGCAACAGATAATAATAAAGCATATGAAAGAAGTTTAGCACTTATTAAAAACGGAACATTTTTAGATTCCATTTGCTACAAAAAAGAAAATGATAAACTTTTCCTTTATGAAAATCAAAATGTTTATATAAACAGATTTCGAAGATTATTTGATGATGTTAAAGGATTTGTTCCCTCTTTCGTTTCTGATGAAAATCAAGATTATGAAAAAGAAGAATCATTTGAGTTTCCAAAACTTAGAGTTTTATTTAAAGAGCCTCGGAAAAAATCCAGAAATTAAATACATCGAAAATACTCTTAAAGCAAAACAAGAATTAGTAAGAGGATATATCGAAGTAGTCCCATATAACGACATGCTAATCATTTGTAATGAAGAAGGAAAAATAGAAAACTTAAAACCTAATGTTGTATTTGACTATGACTATATAGCAGGCCCACTTATTGTTGCTGGCGATGATTATGAACATGGCAATTTTAGAAGTCTAACAAATGAAGAACTTCTCCGTGCAAAAGAAGATTTAATAAAAAGATCATATAGATTTAAGGTTCAAAGTGAAGACACATATAAACATTTAAGAGAATCTAGAATGCCATTTTAAGGAGGTTTAAATGAGCTATCCAATACTTAAAGTATCAGGACTTAAGTACTATGAACTTACTCCTGCATATAATCATATAGAAAGACTAAAAAATAAATATTCAAATAAAGAAATTGATACAACCAAAACTAAACTTAATTATCATCTAAAAAAACCAGAAAAGAATTATAAAGAAGTAATTCAAGAAAAAGTAGAAAAGAAAGAAATAGTATTTCACCCTGTTAAACATTCTAATTATGTATGTGAAGCAATTGCAACATCAAATAATTTCTTTTTTAAATCAATTGGAACGGAAGAAACAAAAAGATTTTTCCTTGAGGTTTATAATTTTTTTAAAGATTATCATAATCTAAATGAAGATAATATAATTGGAGCCACAATTCATAATGATGAAACTACTCCCCACATCCATTTGATATTTATGCCCATTGTGCAGATAAAAGAAAAAGGAATAGAAAAAAATTTACTATCATATAGCAAATTTTTCCACGGAAGAGATTCATATAAAAATCTTCAAGAAGATTTTTATAATTTCATTACTTCAAAAGGATTTAATTTAGAACACTGCAAATCTACCTCTTCTAAAAATATGTCCATTAAACTTTATAAAGAACTTACTGGATATGAAGAAATAAAAGATGAACTTAAAAACTTTAAAGTAGATTTATTAGGAGCATCTTCCACAAAAGAAGAACTATTAGTGGAAAATAAAAGACTAACTGAAAAACTAATCTCATATCACACCTATTTTCTTAAAGCTCTTAATAACTATGATAAAACAATTGAGATAAAAACTGAAAATGAAATATTAAAAAAGAATAATTGTGATATAAAATGCTCTAATCAGAGATTAACATCATACATTAATAAAATGATGAAGACTCTTAAAGAAAAATATAAAATAGATCCATATGATTTAGATGAATCTATTTCGAAATAATTATTTATACCGTTTATGTTTACTTGTTCCTTAAAGTGTGTTATAATAGAGACGTTCCTATAAACAAAGCCATTGGCTTATATGTTTGAACGGAGGTGGCATATTTATGAATGATTTATCGTTTTATTTAAGAAGTGCCCACGATTTCGTGGAAGGATCACAGAGTGTCGAGCGGCTGACCGCTTACTATGACGCTCATAAAGATCAAGCTGAATCACTGTGGAAAGGCCTTTTCGAAGCAGCCGATAAGCCGCATGAGTTCGATGAATTTTGCAGTCTCATCGTTACTTACGGCCTCTATCTCCAAAACGAAACGCCTCGGGTAGACCCTCTTGAGCGTGGCAAGTTTCATCCTGTCCAGTTCAGCATGAGAGTATATCCATACGGTAATCACAGAGTTGCAGTCTTGAAAAGTGAGTATCTTCCGAGCTAAGCGCTAAGCGAGGCTAAAGAAACAAAAAAGCAGGTAGCCTGAAAGCTTCCTGCTTTTTTGTTATCTAAACGTTTCTATATTTGTATTATTAAGTTCTAAAGACAAAGCTTTTTTTAATTCTTCTTCCTTAAGCTCTGTTTTAGATTTAATATCAACTTTTATCACTTCATTATCTATTCCTTTTATGCTGCCATATAGAATATATCTGGTATTATCTTTTGCAAAATTTGTTATTTTAAATCCTTTGTATGAAAAATCACCAACTCCCATATTAACTCTTGTACTATAGTTATAATCCGGATCATCGTTATCCATCTTAGCTTCAGTAACAAGTTTATATTCTTCAGAATGTAGCCTTTGATCTACATCACTTTTATCTTTAATAATAATACTTTTATATAATATTGAATCTTCTTCTGATTCTCTTGGCGAAATGCTTAAGCTATTAATATCAGTATTCGAATAGATTCTGTATTCGCTTCCACCTTTAAATGTGATTGTCTCTCCCATATTAGTTGCAAAATTAAAATTTGGAAATGATGGATATGTAGTTCTTGAAATTGTATATGGTTCTACCATGCCTTGAAAATCTATAAGTTTTTGCTTTTCAGCTTCTTCATCATAATCTTTTACTTCATAATTAAGAAGGTTTTCAAGTTCAGAATCTTCTAAATAATCAGCACCATTAATTTCTATATATAAAACACCATTTGCTGCATTAGTATAGAAATATGCTAGATATGTTTTTTCAACTAACACTTCTTCTCTAGTATCATATACCGTATATCCTAAATAATTTTTATCACCTATTTTAATATCTGATATTTCTGAAACAGCAAATTTTTCATTAGATCTTGCTATATCTTCCTGGGTATAATATTTTGTAAAAACACTTTTTTCAGCATCTTCCTTTGCAATTTTTTCTAATGCTTTGATTGTTATCGTGCAATCTTTTCCAACTCTATTTCCAACATATGTTACTTCATTAACTTTTGAAGTAGTTAAATCTACTCTATATCCCTCTGGTACATTAAATACTACTACTTTTCCTGAAAGAAGTATTATTTCATCTTCAGATATGTAGATTTCTTCACGTCTTCTATCATAAAGAGTTGATTTTACTTGTTGTTTAAGGTCTTGGCTACTTGCTAGTTCTTCTTGAAAAGCTTGCATAATTTCACTTGTATCAAATGAATTATTAACTGAAGAAATATTAGTATTTAAACTTGAACCTGAAAGTGGATTGGCATACTTTCTAAGTGAATCAATAGTTCCCCATAAAACAAGAAATACTAATCCTACAATAAAAGCTGTTCTAAATTTTTCATCTTCCAGTAACTTTCCTTTAAGTGGATCTAAAACTTTTTCTGTATGAATTGGGTTGTTTTCTTGTTTTTTCTTTCCATTTTTATCTTTGCCGCTAAACTTATCATAATAATGATTTAATAGTCCCATAATAATCACCTTTAAATTAGTTTATACTAATATTTTATATATAAAAAATAAAAAAAGCTATAATATTTTTATAAATATTATAGCTTCTATTTTTCAAAATCTTCTTCTGCTTTTGTTTTATCGCAAGAATTAATTAAAGCAGTTTTCATATTCATTCTATTTCCACCAAATATGTCATCAAATAATGAATCTCCAACAACTAATACTTTTTCTGGAGCAATATCTAATCTCTTGCATGCTTTTTCAAAATTCATCTTTAATGGTTTATGTGCAAATTCAATATAGCCAATACCTAAATTAGAAAAGTAATCATCTATCCTTTTATCCATTCCATTTGATACAACAATTACTTTAAAGTTTTCTTTTAATTTTTCAATCCAAGCTTTATTAGCTTTTGGAATATTTCTCATGTCGTCTCTTAATGTTGCATCAACATCAAGGATTACTCCTTCTATCCCAAGTTCTTCTTTAATCTTTCTTATAGCTTCTTCATCTATATCTGTTACTTTTTCATATTTCAAGGTTGGTTTAATTTTTAAAGCCAAAAGATAATTTACTGCACTATATATTTTTTCTTCTATTACATCAGATAATGTTCTCATATAATCTCCTTTAAAATCAGAAGAGAGGACCTTAACGTTACAATGATTATATTCGTACGTCTTAGTCCCCTCAAGTGAATCGGAAGTTAGTTTATTTGGTTACTCTACTTTCAACGTGTTACCTTCCTTTCTGCTGAGCCCTCCTTTACTCGATCTGTGTGCAGAGGCGCCCAGTCTTTCTGTCATTCCATACGAAGAACTGTCCTATAAACTGCTTCGCAGGAATAAATTCCCAGTAAAGGCCTCTGTCGATAAACGACTTGTAGATGCGATTATCGATAGCTACCCTGATAAAACCAGGCTTCCGGTTGTAAACGAGCGTGATGGTATGCTTTCCAGCATCCAGCACTAAAACGTTGTAGTCATCTCCTTTTCCTTCAGGAACAGCAGATACCTGCACATTCCTGTACCTGACTTCTGTGTTTCCTGTTACGCCCAGATGGGTGAAGAAACTCTCGGCCTTGCCGACTGTCATTGAAGTTATGTCTGTGATATTGTTCATGAAGTTCATGAACGCTTCCAGCGTGTGACTCTCAAGTTTTGCCATAAAAGTACTCCTTTGTTATGAACTTCCGATTCACTGCTAAAAGAGTTTAGCAATATTAATTATAGCACTTTTTATGTCAATTCTCAACTAATTTGGCAAAAAGCATAAAAAAATCCTACTATATATAGTAGGATTTTTACTTTTTTTATTAATTCATATCATAAAGAGTCATAATTTTAGAAACATCAGAAAGATATGGTGATGCATATACTCTATTAAATACTTCAAAATCAAATTTCTTTAAATATCCAAAATAGATTTCGTTATTAATATTATTCTCATAATATTTTTCAAACTCTTTAATTTGATTTAGAAGTCTAATAAAAATTGAGTTAAGTTCCATAAGTGTTCTTTTTGCTTCTTCTCTGTTTATAACATATTTATCATCTCTAAATGAAACAACCGCATTTTCTTCTTCTGTTTTATAAACCGATAAATCATGAATTTGATATTCGCACTTATCTCTTATTTGTTTCATATTGAAGAAGAATCCATTATGAACTTCCATCAATCTTTTGATTTCCTCATCTAAAAATGGAACTGTTTTAGAAAATGCTAAAATATTATCATTTCTCATAATCATAGCTGTCTTTCTATCAATATCTGTTGTACATGGTATGATTTGGAAAGATTTTTGTGCAATTATTGTTGTTGCCTCACCAACTTTTGCCGCATCATGTTTTGAATCTAATGCAACTAAATCAATAAATGCAAAATTTATCTCTAATAATTTTTCAAAATAAATTCTAACACCTGTTAAAAATTCAAATATTTCTTCCATACGTATCCTCCATTACTTTCGTATACTACATACATTATAATTATAAAAAATAAAAATATCAATATTATTTATTTAGCTATTATATTTTCCATATGTTATGTATACTGTTTTCCTTGAAAAGTCAGCTAACATATGATATAATGGTGTTTAGAATATATTTTTTAAAAGAGAATTTTTAAACGAAAAAGAAATAAGAGGATGTAAAAATGGGATTATTTAGTTTTTTAGGTATAGGTGATGAAGAAAAACCTAGTACAAAAGAAGACAAGCCGCAAAAGTTAATATCAGATGAAGCTTCATTTGTAACTGAAGATGAAGATTATCACTACCAATTAAGTATGCTTGGTCAGCTTCGTAATCATGCGGAACAAATAGATTTTATATGTGACTATCTTCCTATTAAAGGAGCAGATTTAAAAAAGCAAAATCAAGTATTAATCGATTATATATTATTAAAAAACGATGAAAGTGATCCAGAAATTGTTAATGCTTTTTCAAATTATCTTGAAACATTTCATAGCGATTTAAGAGAAGCTGAAGGCTTAGCTACCCTTTCAGAACTTAAAGATATTAACAAACGTTTAGATAATATGTTTTTAGATTCTGTAAGAACAAGCAAATTAAGTAAAGATGTATTTCTAGCACAACTTGAAGCAATAAAAACTCTTCAAGAAAAAGTTGATGAAGCAGATGATGCCAAAAAACCTATTCTAACTGGTCCAAGAAGGGACGAATTTAATGATCAATCTTTAATATCAGAATATCGTCTTAAAATGTTAGAATTATTATATATTTTTTCTCAAGATGAACGTATATTACGTTATAGAAACTCAGAGATTTCTAATCCATTTAAGGAATTAAAGCCTGCTCAAAGGGTTAAATTCCCATCACTTTTTAAAGCAGATTTAAAGAAAGTCTCTGATGATTTTAGACTTCTTTCATATAGTGAAGACGTCTTAGCAGAATTTGCTAGACATAACTTTTCAGCTATAGATCAATATGCAGAAGATTTAGAGATAAAACTTGGAACTCAAGCACTAAAAGATTCAAGCTTTAAGAAAATGTTTGGTGGAAGCTTAGGCTCTGAAGAACTATTTGAAAACATTAAAAAATTAGTATTTATTCGTTATACATTAAATGAAATGGAAGCTGAACTTGTTGGCGCTCATGAGGCAAGAGATAAAAAAGAAGCTGAAGAGCAAAAAAAGCAAGAAGAAGCTGCAAGATTACGTGAAGAAGAAGAACGAAAAAAAGCTGAAGCTGAAAGATTAGAAAATGAAGCTAAACAAAAAGCTTTAGACGAAGCAAAAAAGCTTGCTGATGCAACAGATGAAGAAATTCAAGATAGAATTAATAAATTATATTTTGATGTAACTTCAACTGGAAGTAGATTTGTTAATATTCTTGATTTTCAACTACTAATTGCAGAAGCCAAAGGATTAATTCCTACTTCAGAAGAAATGAAAGCTGATAATCTAGCATCAAAAGTTTTTTCGCCTCATGATATAGTTAAATTCATTAAACAAGCAAATAAATCAGGTATAAACTATAGAGCATTTCCTGATTGCCAAGAAGGAGCTGATGGTGGATTTAATGTAGTAGTATCTAAATCTGATAAAAGAATATTAGATGTTCCTTCTACAAATATTATTTTTAATAGTTCAAGGAAAGACTTTATCGAAGGACATAGAGCATGGAAATGGAAAACATATGGTACTGTTCCTAGTTATTTCCTTGCAAAAATTCAAGAATTATATGAACAATCTGAAAATGAAAATAAAGGAAAATATAGAGAATACATCTACGCAAACAAAAAAAGTGATATAGATGTTTATGAAATTGGAGTTATGACCACTCAATATGGAGGAAATGCAGTAGCTTCTGACAATTTTTTTGTCCCTCTTATAAAAGAAGCTGATAGACAACTTAGAAAACAATGGCAAGATAAACAAGAAGATAAAGATGTTTTAAGTTATGTTTCTGTTCCAGCAACTTATAATATTATTCCACTTTTAAGAGCATTTAAAGAAAGTGGTATTCCTCCATACTTTGAAAGAGTGCCAGCAGCAAGCGCTCGTAATACTAATAACAGAGATAATATTCATATATATTTTTATAGATCAGATTTTGATAAATTTTGGACTGGAGTAAGACCAGCACTTATTAATGTGCCGGAAGACAAAAAAGTACATTTTGAAGTTCACTATGGTAAAGATTATGATTTTATGAAAGAAAATTCAACTGGTTTAAAACTACCAATGCTTTCTGACCAAGAAGATCCTATTCATTAAAAATATAAAAAAAGCCACCCTTTATGGGTGGTTTTTTATATTTTAATTCTATCTCTATCTTAACCATTCTTCTTCAGTTGGAATTAGTAAATCTTCATCTGTTACATTTCCAAACTCATATTTTGTATAAATTGTTTCCTTAATCGGTTC